>Ga0206131_10000012_pt1 | contig 294993 bp, 277 predicted proteins | sample Helgoland_Spring_FD_148636 | JGI IMG/M metagenome (GOLD analysis project Ga0206131, IMG submission 148636) | Pelagic subsurface seawater microbial communities from Kabeltonne, Helgoland, North Sea - Helgoland_Spring_Bloom_20160517_1 | ecosystem: Environmental > Aquatic > Marine > Epipelagic ...
AGTATTATATTAATAATTTATTATAGTATAATATATGATTCTAAATTACCTAATTATAATTGTATTTTTAATACTAGGATTATATTATATATATCCTACTAAATACAATAAGGAAGATTATTTAAATTATATTAAATGTAAAAAGAAGGGTCATAATAAAGTTACTAAAGAAATTTTTAATAAATATAATTTTAATAGAATTGATAAAGATAATTGGGATTTATATATTCCTTGTGGTTATAATGGGATTGAAAAAGAAATGAAAAAAATTAAAGTATCTAATAATAAACAAATAATTTTTGGAATTAATGGCTGTGATAAAATAGTAGCCAAAGATTTTATATGGAAATTAATGGTTAAAAAATATGGAAGACTATATTCAAAAGATATTATGCCAGATACATATATTGTTAAAAATACCAGTGATAGACAACTATTTTATCAACAATTCGATAAGAAAAAAATATATATCTTAAAAAAAAATATTCAACGTCAGACTGGACTAAAAATATCTAATAATATTGATGAAATCAACAGCGATTTGGGAATATTTACTAAATATCGAGTAATACAAGAGTTATTACAAGACCCATTCATTCTAAATAAAAGAAAAATAAATCTTAGAGTATATTTATTAATTATATGTGATAGAGATAAAATAACAGCATACATACATAAGGGTGGGTTTATGTATTATACTCCTAAACATTTTAAAAAACATACTTTAGATAGGGAATGTCATATTACATCTGGATATGTTCCTAGAAGAGTTTATCAAGAAAATCCATTAACTCTGGTTGATTTCAAAAATTGGTTAATAAAGAATGGTTATAATAGTGTATTTTTATTTAATAATATTGAAAAATTATTTAAAACTGTTATGGAAGCTATTTCTGGTTCTATATGCTCGGGTGTTTTAAATAATAATGTAAAATTTCAACTATTTGGAGCAGATGTAGCACCTGATGAAAACTTAAAATGTAAATTAATTGAAATCAATAAAGGACCTGATATGGGAGCTAAAGATGATAGGGATAAAAAAGTGAAGTTCGCCGTTCAAGAGGATATTTTCGACCTTTTAGGATTAATAAAAACAGGACGAATTAATAATTTTAAAAAAATATGGACTAAATATCATAAATGATTTAGTTATAATTACTTAAATACATATGCTTATATCAAATAATATGACAGATCAATGGACTAAAGTTTCTCAGAAGAAAAAAAAGAAAAATAATTCTAAAAAAATGTATGTCCCACCTGTTATGAAAAAAGCTCCTAAATCATATCCTGAAATGAAAAATCCAAATTTATGGAGAGAAATTAAACAATTTAAGGAAAAGGAACTAACAAATAATAATATTTATAATTTATATATTAGGGGAGAACTATACGATAACCAATTGAATAGATTAAATAATATAGTTTCTGAACAATTTAATAATAATAGAATGAATGAATTGAATATTAAATTAAAAAAATGTATGGATACAATCAATAAATTTAAAAGAATTAATTCTAAAAATGAAGATATCGCTTTAGATTTACTAAAGGAACTTAAAAATGTATATGAACAATTTAAAATTGAATTGAAAAACATCCATTTTGAAGATAAATTCTATAAGGGACAAGTATATAATATAACAGGAAATATTTACTATGAATCGGATGTTATTTGGAATGAAAAAAGGGAACTATATTTAATAAATCAAAAAAATAAGAAGAAACAATGGGATAAAATATTAGAGTCTTCTAAAATTAATAATAATAAAACTTTCTCTGATTTATTTAAATAATATATATTAAACATTCGCTATATGTCTAAATTTGAATACCATGTAATAATAAATTTCATCATATTCTAATTTTTTTATAATCATTTTATATTTCACACTTTTTTGTTTAATTAATGATTTTAAATAAACATTCTTGTTTTTTTCAACATATCCTAAATCCTTGCTTTCATCATCTCTTATTGAAAAAACTTTAATAGCATTACTATCATGTGGATTATCTTTTTCATATTTAAATTTTAATCTAGTATCTCTCGAACTTGGAGTTTTTTTACAATATTGGTTACCAACAAGTCTTATAAGTAAATACTGTTTATTATCTAAAAACTTATCCATGTATTTGTCAAATATGCTTATTATTATATATTTTTATAAGTTTTTTATCAAAATTTTATTCTTTTAATATATTAATGTCTTATTTTTATAGAGAAGGTAATATTGGTATCGTTATAGTATCATTACATGATGGAAAACAAATGAAAAAAGACCATAATCTTATAAAAAGGTCAAAAAATAATATAAAAAAAGGTCCTAACAAAGTAGTTTTAGTAAACGACACTGATACACGCGTAATAGCTAAAAAAATTCAATATAATTTAAAAAATATGTTAGGATTAAAGCCTTATTTATTAATGAATAATATTCATCGTAAATTTTTAGATTTAAATAGACCAATAGAAGAGGGAACAAGTGATAATAATAGTAGATTATTTTGGAATAAATTTCACAATAAGCTTAGACAAACAATTGAGAAATGTAAACAATTATATGGTCATTGTCTATTACTTGATATACATGGTAATAGACAAACCCACAATTTAATAGAATTAGGATATGGAATTGGTATGAAAAGTATAGGTAAAATGCATTTTAAAAAATCCAGTTTAGATTACTTAAAAAAATTCTATCCCTTAAGATCACTAATTATTGGAAAAAGATCGTTGGGTAATTTTTTAGATGATTTTTTAGATACCGCACCTGGTCCAATATTATATAATTCTCATCTAATTAAAACAAAAGCAAGAGACCACTTTTATTATAATGGAGGTTATGTTACCAGAACATATAGTGAAGAATATTCCATAGACGCCATACAAGTTGAATTATCTAGTGATTTGCGTCAAAAAGATAAACACGAATATATAGCTAATATTTTAGCAAAAGGAATATCGACATTTTATTTAACTAATTATAAAAATTAGAATTTTAATATTTTTAAATAATTCTCCATAATTAATAATATTATATATATATAATATGGCTGATGATTCTAAAGAACATTACAATGATCTAATTAAAACGGATATTGATCTAACTAAAAAGGTTGTTGGAGTTATTGTAGTTCCGTTATCACCAAGTAAAAAATATTACAAGGTTTGTGGAGATGGTTATATTGCCAGTGCTCATTTAAATTGGTTAGAAAGAGCTGGATTAGAAGTTTTAGGAATACCATTTAACACTAGTAAACACAAGTACTATTTCGAAAGAATTAACGCCTTGTATTTACCAAGCGGCGGAGCATTTGCTAGCACGCAACAAGAATATTACGAATGTTGTAAAAAATTTATTCAACTTGCTATGGAATGTAATAATAAGGGAACATATTTTCCAGTCTGGGGAGGTTGTATGGGAATGCAACAGATGATGATTTTAGGGGATGGACAGGATAACTTAGAATTTTTAGATCGTTTCGATTCTTTTGGTAATTTAATGCTTCCTTTACAATTAACCAAAGATGGTATGCAGAGTAGATTAATAAATTATTTAGCGAATAAACATCCTAAATTAGTTGAAAGATTTCTAAGTGAAGATTGTACACTTAATAACCATATGCTTGGTGTTTCTCCCTGGAAATTTAAAAGATCTTTAGCTTTAAATTCATTATATAAAATAGTTTCTTGGAATTATGATAGAAAGGGTAAAAAATTCGTATCAACTATTGAAGGAAGAAGATATCCCTTTTATGGAGTTCAATGGCATCCAGAAAGAGGAAATGATATGGACGCTTTAGGTAAATTTTTTGCCTCAGAAGTAAAAAAAAATACACACCATAAAAGAGTTCCTGGAAATAAATATAAACAATATAAAAAGGTCCATTGTATGACTTATAGTGGGGAACTATATAAATATTGTAATTTTTATTGGTTTAAAAGAACTTCTGAGCATAATAAAAATTTATGCAACGTATTAAATTTAGGAGCACCTGCTAATAATTCTGTGTAACTTTCTCTATACTGGATAGATTAAAGACATATGCTATATTATAACTGATAATACTAATTAAAAAGAGTTATCAATTATAAATAAGAATCTATTTTATCAACAATTTCATTAGGTAAAGGAATCTGTTTGTGTGTAATTTCATCTAAAGTTTTACATTTAATGATCCAATTATAAGGAATACTATATTGATTTTCACGTTCATATTTGACTGTATTTGTTGACATAACGGCGTTAAACATGACTGTTTTATCTATTAAATTAACGTAGTTTGCTCTGAATATCTTCTTACCTACAAAAGAAATTTTATCTAAATCTTGGTTAAATTTAATTATATGTTGATAGACAAAGTATCTCCTATTTTTAACTAAATTTTCTATCATATTTAGTTAATATATTAATATCTTTTATAATTTAAATATTGAAACAAATTTAATTAAAAGTTGTAAATAATATTGAAACCTATATGATATAAAGCTCTGTTTATTATAATTATTTCCTATTATAATATAAAGATTACATAATATAACAACATAATATGATGAATAAAATTTTTGCTTTTGATAACACCCTTGGTTACCAATTTGGTTCCCTTATGTGGCTTACATTTTATATCCCATCCTTAGTAGTATTACTAGCAGACACTACTAAAGGAGTTGCTAGAGATTACTTAGCTATGGGAAGTCTTCTTTCTGTTCTATCCTTTTTGGTATATACCTATTATTTTTTTGAAGGAAGACCCGCCTCTACTCCTTCACAAGTAGCTATTACTTCTGAATCTCTCGCACGATGGATTTTAGCTGCATATTATGTTCCATCAGATATAGTTGATTCTAGTTCTATAGGAGTAATGAATGGTATTCTTTTAACCGCTTCTGCTCTTTTCTTAGTTCAGAAGATGCTCACTCAAATGTATCTGAATTTTAACCAACAAGAATATTTAGATTATGAAAGGGGACTTACTATGACAGGAAAAAAACCTCAAACTGAATCATTAGATCAAAATGGTGCCAATACCAATACCAATACCAATACTAATGCGTAATTATATTTATTTTCTCGTGATACGCTTTATCAATACTATTTATAGTAGACAAATTATTATTGTCTTCCATATATATTATTTTGGATTGTGGATAATTTTCTAAAATAGGTAACAATACCTTTAGTCTCTTTTCAACTGCGTTTTTACCTAAAGTTCTTCTATTCTTAGCTATTCTTTCAATAGAAAGAGCTTCACTTTTATTAACATTGCTAATTTGTAAATAATATTGCCAAAAACCGGTTTCCTTAAAAGTTTGTGTATATCTAGCACCGCCCTTCATTTCGCCATTATGTTGTTTTAATCTTCTCATTGGGTTATTTGTTACTCCTAAATAAGTTCGATTATTACAAGTATTCGTTAATAGATATACAATGTAGTCTTTTTCATACATTAAGTATATAATAATGAGATTTTTTTGATGTTTTAATTCCATATTATTATAATTAAATTATTAATGTCGCATAATAAAGTCTTTTAAAAAGAAATTGATTGAAATATTTACAATAATATATAAAACAATACAATGAATCAAACTAAAGTTATTAATGATTCTATAACTAAAAAATATGGTAATCGAGACGAAACTATTCAAATTTCTATTGAAAAATCTCTAACAGAAAAAATAGATATGACTATAGTCGAAAAACAAGAAGAGACAAGTGAAGTAGAACAATTAATACAATCTAGAAAAAATAATAAAGAGACTATTTGGAAATTAACCAGAAAAATTGAAAAACTTACTGATATGAATAGACAACTTGATAGAGAAATATGGAAGAAATGCGATCATGTATGGGAAAGAGATTGGAGCGTATCATTTGATGATAGATGTAAAGACTATTGTAAAGTATGCCAATTATGGAAAAATCAAAATTTATATCGCTGAATATTCTTTAAATAGACTCATAGTCTAATTAAAAATTATTTAAAATCATTCAGATAAGATAAATTAGTATAGCTTAATTAATAGTTCATTGTATTATTTTATTAAATGCCTCGACCTTCTTTTACAAAAAAGTTAACCAAAAAAGTATATGTGAGACCAGATAATCCCAATGGAATAGGTTATTGTTGGCATTGTGGAAAAAAATTAGTTTTTAATAATAGAAAAATTGGTTTAAGGGGTGCATGGCATATGGATCATTTCCCAGTAGTATATCGCGATATCGAAAATCAATGTTGTATTGGTATTATTGATCCATTAGATAAAAATAATTTAGTGCCATCTTGTGCGTCTTGTAATATTTCACATCGACATGAAAGACGATTATGGTATTGTGGTGGTCGATCACAGTGTAAATGTGAATGTTGGTGTGTTAGTAAACTATTTTTTTTTATATTAATATCTGTTATACTTATTATGGGATTAATTAGTATGTTTACGACGTGTTCAATTTCTAAATTTGTAAAGAAACAGTGTTAAATCACAAGATATTACGCCTTATTTCTAATTATAGATTTTACATCTCCTGTTGTCATTACAATAGCTTCTCGATATTTAATCCTCTTCCCCGTAAACGTATCTATAGTTTTAACCATTTGAGCTAATTTCATTGAATCAATTCCTAATTCCACTATTTTTTTTTCATCTACTAAATCTTCTAATTTAAGTTGAAGAATATCTTCTATTTTATCTTGGAGAGACATTTATTTATAATTAGACATTTTATTTTAAATTAAATACACTAAAAATAATATAAATATATATATATATATATGCCTGAATTATATAAAGACGTTACAGAAGGATGGAACCTCATTGGTCTAACACCTTCAGAAGCTAACACAGAACAATCAATAAGTGAAATCGGAGAGGAACTATCAAAAATTGAAATTCCAATGGAAATAATTGATGGAACAATATGGAAAGTAAATAGTAAGGATGAATATGAACAATTTACTGACACATTACAACCTGGAAGGGGTTATTGGGTCAAATTAAGAAAAAAAATTGATTAATTCTAAAAGGGATAAAAAAAATTTTCTCTTTTAAAATTAAATATGCCAATTTGTGTCGCTTTATATGAAAGAAATTATATTACCATGAAAGATCGAGAAAAAATGCGCGAATTAGCTTTTTGGGTTTTGGCTGAACACCCTAAATTTCATGAAGTATATTATGATGATTTCGCGGGGGTGATTCGACGTTTTAGTAAAACAGCAGAAGAAAAACAATGGTTAGAATTATTAGAATATCAAAAAGAAGTGGCTAAACTGATTGATGAAGATAAAATGGAAGAAGCTTATCAGAAAATGGTAAGAAAAGTGGTGGAAATGACGGAGTTAGTTGATCCGGATTTGACGCTGTATTCTTTGCGGGGGTTGGATTGTTATTTGGGTGCCAAAAGGGGAACCACTGTTTCCCCTTCAAAACCCCTCCTAGGTTGAGTTTTTAGTAGTATTGTTTATTCAATGTATAATATTTTCATCCCCTCCAATCCATCCCGACACTTCCCCCTTGAAACCTTCCCACTCGTTGTTTTAATCACACTCCCTTTCTTCACTAAATAAATACTTATCCCAAGACTAAATACCATTCGAATATCTTTTTTTAGTGATTCGACTAAAGATGAATATTCCGACTTTTTCACCTCCGGTTTAACTTCCGTTACCCCAACAATTTTCCCGTCCTTTTCAAAAACGGCAGTTGATCCACCGCGAATAGCTCTATTACGATCGATGATCCATTCAAAGTCTTGTGGGTAATAGTTTTTCCCACTGATAATCAACATATCTTTGAGACGACCCGTAACAAATAATTCTCCCCTATACTGGAAACCTAAATCTCCGGTTTGAACATATCTATCTTCATCTATTTTGAGAGTTCTACATTTATCTACCACCGAATCGCTGGAAACGATGATTTCTCCCATTTTTAATTCCGATAAGATGCTCCCTTCGTGATAAATTCTTATTTCCACTCCACTTCCTGGAGGAGGTTTTCCACAATTAGCAATCATTTTACCCTGCTTGGGGTCGGTTTCTATCACAATTTGTCCCAGATTGAAGTCTTTTTCTTTTACTAGTAAATGACCACTACCCCTCTCCGAGTCTCTTCCTGTATCACAGACATATACTACGGATTCTGCTAATCCATATCCTGTTGCCAAAGCAGCTTTTTTTAATCCATATTTTTGAAAAGTTTGATAGAAATACTCGTAATCGTCGACATTAATGGGTTCCGCCGCATTAAAAATGTGATACAAATTACGGAGATCAATCATAGGTGGGCTCTCTAATTCTCTCCATTTTCTGGCCATAAATCGATACATAAAATTGGGACCTTGTATATGAGTGGCATGATATTTCGCGCAGATGGGTAAAAAAGCGTTTGGACTTCGGATAAAAGTAAAGGGTGACATAAATATACTTGTTCCACCGTAATAAACTGGACATAATCTGGCACCTAATAAGCCAAAATCATGATATTGTGGTAACCAACTAACGTTAATACTGTATTCCAGATACAGAGTTTTTTTAATGGTATGTAGATTATGTAACAAATTGCGATGAGTTATTTCTAATGGTTTAGGATTCGTAATAGTTCCAGAAGTACACTGAATAAAAGCTACATCATCTAATTTAATTAGAGGCGATATCCATTTATCTTGATACGCCCGTAATTGCTTACCATATAACTTATCGGTTTGTATCCAATTTAATTTGGGCCATGATATACCAAAAAAGGATTTAATAGTGCCCATCATACTAGCTTGATAATACTCACTATTGGTGAGAACATCTTTTACACCACATTGTTTAACAATGTTGGAAAATTGAATTAGGTCTTTTTTTAAATAATGAGGGTTGGGAGGATAGACTGAAATAGGAATCATTCGTGCTTTCAGACACGCTACAAAACTTACCAGAAAATCTGTCCCTGTTGGATAAACCAGAAGTATTTTTTTTCTACCTTCACTTTGTCGAAAACGAAATTTATCGACTAAATAATAGGCTAAATTATCCGTCACGTTTTTAAATTCTAAATAGGTATATGTTTCGGCTTCGTCTAAATCTTCATCTAAATAGGTATACATACGTCTTTCTGGATGAATATATGCCCATTCATCTAATTTAGTGAGAAAAGTTTCCGATGATGGATCGGTAAAATTCATTATAAATAATATACATAATTGTTTATAATCTTTTAAATAATAATACTTAATAAAATAAATCGTGTTTATACAAAAGAGATAATATCATTGATCGTGTCAATAGGTAAATTTAACTTCCATAAACCTTTAAAATATTTTGTCCTTACGCGGTTCCAAAATTGACTAGGAACTCTTGTTATATCCCCATGAACCGCGTTTAATTTTTCTTGTCGGCTAGGTGAAAAAAGTGGACGATATATATCGTTATCGGATCTCATGACAAAACCGATACAAATTTTACTTGGATTAGTCCAAAATTCACGGTCATTTAACTCCTCTTCTTCATCTAATCGAATAGGTAATTGAATAGAGGTTACTGTAGTAAATTTATTTTCCCCCCAATTTTCTTGTAAATACAATTTACGATATTTAGAAATATTCATTGTTGTAAAAGTATACTTACCATGATGTTGAATCTTTAAATATATTATCCTTCTTGTATATATAGTTTGTAAAGTATAGATTTTATTAAAATAAATTTATAGCAAAAAAATATCTATATCTACACTTTTCTTATTATATTTTATTAATCCATAAAAACACAGCTTAGGAGGGGTTTTAAAGGGGGAAACAGCGGTTCCCCTTATAAGTATTTAAAAATAAACCATATATTATATACATTTGAAGTTGTGGTTAATAAGAAATATTTGAATGATGCTCAACTAGCATTATTAACTAGTACAGAAATTGCGGAATTAAAACCTTGGGATCCTATGGGTAGTTTAGCTTAAATGACAAATTTTAAGTAATATTAATTAATTTAAATTAATATTAATCTTAAAAGACCTATAAATTTTTAATAAACTGCTTGTTTATCAATCATATTAATGAAATCATCTAAAAAATTTCTAATATCTTTTAGGTATCTTTTAAATATAGAGTGTTCTTCTAAATTTGGCATATATGCCTTTATTAATGTTTGTTTATCATCATTACTTATTTCAAAAATTGGATGTCTGGAAATTGTTGGTGTAGTATCCAATTTATCATTACCCCATTTATTATTTCCCCAATCAATATCATTTATTATATCATAAATATCTAACTTTTGGGTGATATAATCTAAATCAATATCTATTATATCATTATCAGATAGTAACTCTAAAATATTTTCAATCTCGTCGTCGTTTCTTATAAATTTATAATCTTTTCCTAATAACTTAAATAAACTTTTGATAATTTTAAGTTTATAATCCCCTGGCTTTTCTTCTCTATCTACAAAAAGAGATTGTGAATTTAAAATATCTTGAAATTGTTTTAAAAATTTATTTAAATCTTCAATATCAGTTATAATTTCTGATGTTTTGTTTTTATCGTTACCTTTTATTTCATTCTCATAATGATTATTAATATCTACAATGAAATTAGTATAATCTAATATTTCTGTTAAATAATCATTAAAATCATTATTTTCACTATCATTTGTTATTCCTATAATTTTAATTAAACAATTTTTATCATCATCTTCTAAATTTGTTATTCCATTATACGTCTTAATTTTTCTAAATAGTCTAATTATATCTTCATTTTTATAATCATCATTATCATCATCATCGTCCTCAAACCATAAATTTATTGTTTCCAATATTTTATTATCATTTATAACAATTGTTTCGTCCTTAGACCATAAGTCTAATATATTATTTAAGTAATCTGCCAATTCTTTTATGTCATTATTTTCTTCATCGTCAAAATCCCCATCTTGTTCTAATCCGTTACTCAACAATTCTTTTAAATTAATATATGCATCAAGTAGGTTATTAATAAAATCCGTCCCGTCTTTTAATTGATCTTTCCATAAAAAACTTTTAACATTATTTAGACTACAAAAAATTCGTAATGCTATTTTGGAATATTTTGTATAAATCGTTAAATCATTACATAATTGTCTGTTTTCAATTTTTTCTTCACTATTAACTAAAATTTTTATGAAATGATCTTTTTCATCTTCTGATAATAAACTATAATTACCAGTTTTTTTTATTTTTCTTAATATTCCTGGTAAATCTTTATATTTATAATTATTGTTAATCCATATATCTACTATTTCTAATATTCTATTATCATCTATAATATTATTTACATCAATAATATCCAAGGCACTTTTAATATAATCTATATCTTTATTATCTCTTTTATTATTCATAATTTCAATTTTAACTTTATTTAATTTTTGCTCAACTAATATTTCTATAAAACTTTCTAAAAATGCTATATACTCTTCTATTTCTTTCTTGGTTTTATTAGAATTACTTTCATTTTCATTATTTTCATTGTTTTCATTATTTTTATTATTTTCATAAATATCAATTATTCTATTTATTGATTTTAAATAATCTATAATATATTCTAAATCTGATTTTAACCGATATCCTTGTGATTCACTTTTAATATAAAAATTTACTAAAGTTTTTTTTTCACTGTCGGTTAAATCCTTTAGATAACCTTTTTTATTTATTTTATCGGAAATTTTTAAAATCGTATCATATTGGATATTATCGCTATAAAATTCTTCATTTTTATCAAAAATATCTATTAACAAATCTCTTAATTCACACTTATTATTATCATCTGTTGTGATTTGATCAGTATATGTTAACAACGCATTCTTTAATTCTGGTATATAGTTAAACATAAATTCGTCATGACTAACTTTTTCATCCTTATTTGATTTATTGAAAACATTTTTGAAAATATTTTCCAAACTTTCATTTGATTTAGTTTTATCTTTATTTCTTAATATAATGAGTAAATCTTTAATTTGTGAAAAACTTAATTCACTTTCTCCATCATTACCCCAATGTTGAAATATTTGTTGGGTTATTATCTCAGTGTATTCTTCTTCAATTGTGGGTATTTCAACCTCATAATCATATATCTTAGGAGTTAATAAAATATTTTGCTCTGGTGAAAATGTTGGCGAAGCTGTTGGTGATTGTGTTGGCGAAGCTGTTGGTGATTGTGTTGGCGAAGCTGTAGGTGAAGCTGTTTGAAGTCCCGTTGGGGAAGCTGTTGGTGAAGCTGTTGGTGAAGCTGTTGGTGAAGCTGTTTGAAGTCCCGTTGGTGAAGCTGTTTGAAGTCTCGTTGGCGAAGCTGTTGGCGATTGTGTTGGTGAAGCTGTTGGTGAAGCTGTTGGTGAAGCTGTTGGTGAAGCTGTTTGAAGTCCCGTTGGTGAAGCTGTTTGAAGTCTCGTTGGCGAAGCTGTTGGCGATTGTGTTGGTGAAGCTGTTGGTGAAGCTGTGGGACTAATTGTTGGAAAGTTAGTTCCTCCATTATAAATAGGATTTCCTATTTTAACCCAATAACCTTTACTCTTCTCCAGTTTACTACTATTATCAATTAATTTGTATTTAATATTACCAGAATCTTCTATTAATTCATAAAATGGAGAAACTATGTTTAATTCTATTTTTATTTTTTCAGCATCTGAATAACTATCATCTGGGGGAGATATTATATTCCATCCCGAATATAAATTTTTGAACAATGCCATAATAATATATATAAAGACTTTTTTATTTAATTAAGATAATTTTCCAATAACATACTTAGGAAAATATTTAAGTGCTATACCCATATCGTGATAACTTATTTTATACCATTCTTTAGTATATTCTTTTCCTAATCCTCGCATAATTGATTTACCACCTGGATGATTATCGATCCATTTAGTAATATCTAAAATATATCCATCTATAGATATCCAAGCATCTTCCTTAGTATTGTGTTTGGACAATTCTGATAAAGAAAACTGTGGTAAATTATCATGTAAATTCGATGTGGATAATCCACCTAATTGTTTATTTAAAATAATCTTTATAGCATCTTCTGTCGTTTCAAGAGATCCTTCTACCCAAGCTTGTCTCTTAGAATAAGTTTCACCAATTATAAATAAATTCTGATTGATAAAAGGTCTTAGAATTTGCGAATATAAACGAGTTGAATTATACCCTGGACGAAAAAAATGTGCTCCATTTTCCCAATAATGTGCCTTTAAATATACAGGTTTTGGTATTAATTTATTTGGAAAGATTTGATTCAAATACCTATGTATGTCCTTATCTAATCTATTTAAAAGAACCGAACTTTGCCAAAAATCTGCCATATAATTATCAGAATAACTTATCATAATTAGACCCTGTTTGTAATTAATGGGTATAATATATTGTAGGGGATTATCTGTCGTTATTTTAGGTAAATTTTCAAACCATACTTTTCCCGTTTTTTTATTTTTAGGATATACCGCATATATTCTCATTAGCGCGTGACCTATTACAGAATTTAATTTAGGGAATATAGGCCTAAGATGTTCTATTTTCATAAGAGTTTTTTTTGTCATGGCCAGAATTAAATTATTTGATTTAATATATTGAACACCATGTATACTTTTTAATTCTACAGTATATATATTATTTTTTAATTTATATCCAGAACATATTGTTTTAATAAACATTTTTCCACCCATTTTTTCTATTTCTAATGACAAGATATCGGTAACTTGACTTTGACCACCTTTGAGAATGAAATATTTGTTTTTACTACTAAAATCTCCCTTGAACATTCTTACCCCATCATACGCATTAAGTTCCATTAATTCAGAAATATATCCAAATGAATCATATAAAAATTGACACGCATCATGTGATAAAATTAATTGTGCTAAATTAAAGAATGAAATAGTCTGTAAATGTTGATCACTTAACTTTTTACCCTCTTTAATAATTTTATTAATTAAAAATTTACTATTTAATTTTTCATTATCATTTATTAAATATGTATTTAATCCATTCTCACGATTATCCCAAGTGTATCCTCTAAGAACAGGATATTTATTATTAGGAATTTCATTAAGTAGATTGTCTAAACCTAATTCTCTAATTAAATTTAAATATTTATAGTGAATATTTGCTATTCTACCGGCCCCTACTTCATATAACTTATTTTTATCTATATTATGAGTCAACACTCTTCCACCCCAATAATTTTTTTTTTCTATTATAGCTACTCTCTGTCCTTGTTGGCATAATTTATAGGCAGAGTACAATCCAGCTATTCCACCCCCAACAATAATTGTGTCAAACATCATTCTTATTATATAGTAAGAATATTTTACTATAAAATAAGACTTATTCAATAGGTAATGTATACATTTCATTAATCCATTTTTTTTTTAAATTGTCATATACTGCGAAATGAATATGGGGATCATAATAATTTCCTTCTTCCTTGTATCCTATAGGTCTTTCGACATAAACTGACGTTTTACCCTGTTTATTTAATTTAGTAATTCCACTATTACAATAATTTCCATAAGCATATTCGGCACCACAATTTAGTTTTTCAATACACGAATCCTCTTTACCAAAATTTTTTTTCATAAATTTACTATCAGTTGCCCAATAATATATAGTCCTATTTGATAATTCGGGTACGTAAATATCAACTTTTTCAACGGTATCCATACTTGGCATATTTTCAAGTGGAACAAGATTTGTTCTTCCTGCTTTAGTAATCCAATCAGGTTTATCTTCTTCTTCGGAGAAAGAAGTTTTAAATTTTTTCTTATCACAAGCTATACATATTTTTTTCTTAGGCATTGATATATATATATCATAAAATAATTAATAATTAATAATTTTATAATAGTTGAGATAATATAAATACTTAAGATCATACATGAGATATTAAATTTAAAGATATAAATAATTATCGTTCTTATATAATAATGAGTGTTCTCAATTTAGTAAAAAAACAAATTAGTAATGCGGCAAAAGTTTGTAATCTAAATCCCGATGTATATACAATCCTTTCTAAACCTAAAAATGTTATCAAGCTCCATTTTCCAGTAAAAATATCTGGGAAAACCCAAATGTTTACTGCTTATCGATCTCAACATAATGATATTCTTGGCCCATATAAAGGTGGGTTACGTTTTAATCCAATGGTAGACGAAAATGAAGTTAACGCATTATCCCAATGGATGACTATGAAATGTGCTCTTCAAGATCTACCTTATGGCGGTGGTAAAGGTGGAGTATGTTTAGATGTAAACGATTATACGGAGGCTGAATTAGAAAAAATTAGCAAAAAATTTGCGAGGAGATTATCTCATTATGTAGGAGAATATCGCGATATTCCCGCACCTGATATGGGAACTAATTCACAAACTATGGATTGGATGATGGATGAATACAATCGTGTTAATAAATCCAAAATGATGTCATCTAATATTAAAGGAGTTTTTACTGGAAAATCAATTATTAGTGGTGGTAGTTTAGGAAGGGAAGAATCTACAGGTAGAGGTGTAGCAAGGATGGTTGCGGAATGGGCTAATAAAAATGGAGAAAGTTTAGAAGGTAAAGATTTTATAGTTCAAGGATTTGGTAATGTTGGATCATTTGCTGCGCAATTTTTAACATCATATGGAATGAATTTAGTAGGAATTGCTGATTATACAGGACATTATCTTAATCCAAATGGATTTAATGTATCTGAAATCAATAATCATATCATGAATAATGGTTCTCTGAATAATTTAAACAGTGAGTTTCAAGCTGATGAAATTATTCCCGTCAGTAAATTAGATTTCTTTAGTCATAAATGCGATGTAGTAATACCAGCAGCACTTGAATTACAAATTGGTAAAGAAGAAGCTAATAATATGAAATGTAAATTATTAGTCGAGGCAGCTAATGGTCCCACTGATGAAGAAGCCGATAAAATATTAATGGAAAAAAATATTGAAGTAATTCCAGACATATTAGCAAATTCAGGAGGAGTATCTGTAAGCTATTATGAATGGTTACAAAATAATAGACACGAATATTGGGACGTAGAAACAATAAGAGATAAATTAGATGATAGAATGGCAAAAGCATATGATAAAGTTATTCTAGTAAGTAAAGAATATGATTGTGATCTCAGAACAGCATCATATATTTATTCATTGAAAAGATTAGAAAAAGCTTATTTAAGCAGAGGTTTACATTCATTGTAAAGTATCAATAACATTAAACAATATATGGATTTTTTTATGAGGAACAACCAATAATAGATCAAATAGTTTATGAGATAAATCATTTAATTTATAATCTATTTTATTTGTAAAAGTCCATCTTATTATTAATCTCCGCATGTCTGATATAATTAGATTTTCATGTCTAGATGGTCCATATTTATGTATAAAACATTCAACATTTTGTTCACTGGTATCAGTTGTCATCTATTCTTATTTATATACACTAAAGTTTTAAATATTACATTTAAAGAAACACTTCTGATAAATACCAATACCTATAATAATTTAAAGTTATTATTCGAATGGAATATATTATGAAATACTTAATATGTATATTTATGACATTAGGTGTATTTACACCATACTCTTTACCTATTGCTAATGCGAATGATACTACTAAATTTAACAATTTTTTACAAAAATACGATAAAAGATATAATAGCTATGAAGAATTCGATCATCGATTCAAAATATATTCCATAAATAGTGACTTTATTGAACAACATAATCGGCATAATAATGAATATAAACTGGGTGAAAATCAATTTACAGATTTAACCCACGAGGAATATCGGGATCAATTTAACTGGAATTCTAAACTAGGACAATACCAATGTCCCATTAATCACAAATTAGAACAAAGCGATACTCAAAGGGATACTCCAGAGGAGATTGACTGGAGAAACGATGATGCTGTAACTCCTGTCAAAAATCAGGGTCAATGTGGATCTTGTTGGGCATTTTCATCAACGGGTGCCATTGAAGGGTCTAATGCTATTGTTAATGGTAATCTAGTAAGTCTATCTGAGCAACAATTAGTTGATTGCTCCAGAGATGATGGTAATAATGGTTGTAATGGAGGTATTATGGACGATGCTTTTGAATTTGCGATGAAAACGGCTATGTGTTCTGAACAAAATTATTCCTATAAGGGTACAGATGGAACTTGTCAAAAATGTCCTGGATTAATACATGTTGATAAGTGTTATAATGTTCCTCAAAATAATGAATTGGCGTTAAAAGTAGCAGTAAGTCTTCAACCAGTTTCCATTGCCATTGAAGCAGATAAACCAGCATTCCAGTTCTATTCACATGGAGTTTTTAATGGAACTTGTGGAAATAATTTAGATCATGGAGTCCTATTAATAGGTTATGGATCTGAAAATGGACAAGATTATTGGTTAGTTAAAAATTCATGGGGAGATACTTGGGGTGATCAAGGTTATATTAAGATTGCTAGAACAGAAATGACAAATTCTAGGGGACAATGTGGTATTGCTATGACTCCTAGCTATCCTATTGTTCGTAAACAATCTGAAATGTTTTTATAATAAACATAAATCTATTACATTTTATATTAATTGTAAAAATGAAAAAATTATAAAAAATGAAAAAATTATAAAAATTATAAAATAAAAGTTAGTATAAATTTTTATTTTATTTTGTCACTATAAATATATCAAAATGGAAATTAAGAGAGAATATGGTTATGTATTACTAATTGCGGTATTGATTTATCTTCATCAACAACTTGTTTTAGTAATACCTGTTATTAAACAGAGACAATCTACAGGAATTAAGGCTCCCACACTTTATCCAAGAGATAGTGAAATTTCAGAACTGAAATTATCAAAAGAACAAGTAGATCAATATTTAAGAGCCCAGAGAGCACATCAGAATAATGTAGAATTAACTTCTGTATTTATGCCATTATTTCTAATTGTAGGTTTATTTGAACCAACACAGGCAGCAATAGCAGGTTCAATAGTTCTATTATTCAGAATATTAGGTGGCATAGGATATTTACATGGAAAAAGAATGATTGGTGCCGGATTTCATTTAGGGGAATTATATATTTTGTACTTAGCATTTAAAATAGCAATTGGTTATATAACATCATCTGAAAATACTATGACAATGACAGGTGGAGAAAACATAAATCATACTAAATTTTATAACGGATGCAATGTTACTGATTCGCTATAATATTTTATCACAAATTATATGGATTATCTCGAATTATATGGATTATCGCATATAATTTGATACCAATCATTATAAAGTAATCCTTGAATACATAAACCAAATGAAAAACCATAAATAAATTTAGGTATATGTATATAAAGTGACGATAAACATATAATCATATAGATTATCCAATGATGTAGGTGAATAGCTTTCGAATTAGAAAATGGTAAAATAATCATACCCTTATAAATAAAAGGATATAATGTAGGGCTAATACTGGGTTCTTCGCCTTCTTTAGTTGGTAACAAAATATAACTGTATATAATCGAACATAATATACCAAATAGTGTTTTTCTCATTAATTACTATACGAATAGATTATAAATAGGATAGTTTTATAACAAATTGTTTATTTTTTTTTATATTTTTATATTAATTATAATATGTCCTTTAAAGTCATGAATAATGATGATTTGCGAAGAATTATTTTTTCCTATTTTAGAAAAGAAGCCAGGGTAATATGTTGTTCTTGTAAAAAAGTATGTATATGGGACAAAAAAATAATCAGAAGATATACTCAAATTCCAGTTAGAGATCATTTTATTGTATATAAACAGTGCTTAGAATGTCACTGGAGAGCTCAAACTAGGGATATTTTAGGAAAATAAATTTCAAAAGTATTTATAGATATAAAGTCATTTGAAAGGATTATTATAATCCAATATATATACATTTTTATATCTATTTTTTAATAGGAACAACTCTTCGTCACTTTTGAAGTGTTTTATATGGTCCGATCCAATAAATATACGATCGACGTGTTCATGGCTTCCTCCTATTGTTCCAACACCCCAATTATCTTGACCAGAACTATTATGATACATAACTGAGTTAATCATATCCCCAAGACAAGAAGTCTCATCGAACCATTCACAATCTGTTCCAGTAATAGCTGTCCAACAACTATTACCATCACATCCCAAAATTATATCTTCATATCCTTTGACTATTTTATTACGATCGGACATCTTATTGTTCTTCCACCAATTATTTATCCAATCACCATCCATATCTCCTTCACTACACCTAAGTGTTTTCCAACTATTTCTATATTTTTGTAAGGATTTTTGAAGACGAACTTTTCTAAGTTGTTCCTTATTACTCGCTTTAATTATACCTACTTCAGTTGATTCTAAATTTTTACCTAATTCCTTTAAAAGTATTTCTCTATTACTTTTTGATAAATTGGCTAAATAAAGATTGATATTAATATCATTTTGAGTTTCTGTAATAGATGTCATTAGGTATAACTTTATTGATATTTATTATGAAATATTTATATTAATCAAATTTACAATTTATTAAAAATTTAATATTTAAAATATGGTATTTTGAAAACTATTTATTTTCTATATACATATAAATGAAATTAGATAAATTATATGAATTATTGGCAATAGATTCTCCATCGGGAATGGAAGAATCAATGATTAATTATTTAAAATCATTTAATATTCGAAATTTTAAAAAAATTGATAAATTATCTGGTGAATATAATTTAACATACTTTTTAGATAATAAAAAGAAAGAAACATTATTAATCGATGCCCATGTTGATGAGATTGGAACAAGAGTAAAGGCTATAACTCATGATGGATTTTTGTTAGTTTCTCCCTTTGGATGTGACGCAAAAACTTTATTTGGAAGACCTGCTAAAATATATTCTGAAAAGAAAAAATCTGTTTTACATGGAGTTTTTTTAATTGATCCATCGCATTTATCAAGAAGTAGACAAATATTACGTGACCCAATAAATGAAAAACTTCTGTATGTAGATGCTGGTTTCATAAATAAAGAAGAAGCTGTTAAATATATTACAGTTGGTGATTTTATTTTACCTAATTATTCAATATTTAAAATGGGACATAATAAGGAGTTATTAACTTCTAAGGCTATTGATAATACAGTTGGAGTATTTATATTATTAGAATTACTATTGTATTTTGACAATAATTTATCAAATATTAATTATAATCTAATATTTAACTTTTCATCTGGTGAAGAAATAGCGAATTCAGTCTATTTAGGATTTAATTCTATATCAAATATAAATAGAATTGATAAAATAATTATAATTGATACGATTTTTTCTCTAGATGTTCCTTTTACTAATAGAAATATACATGGAAATATTACTTTAGGGAAAGGGCCTGTATTAGAGAGAGGAGGTGCTAATAGAGGTTTATATAGAGAACTTAGTAAATCAGCTGATACCTTTAATATCCCATATCAAAATTATTTAACTGGAGCAGGAGGTTCTAATTTAACATATTTTGCTAAATATAATAGTATGACACAGTTTGTAGGTGTCCCTGCTAGAAATTTACATTCTCCTGTTGAAACAGTTCATTTAGATGACATTAATAGTACATATAATTTGTTAAAAAATTTTATACAACTATAATAAATGATTAATTTATATACTAAATTTAATTATTTATTATTAATTTTTCTAGCCGTAAGTTTTTTTATATTTTGGGATATGTATCCTTTATGGAAAGATTATCAATGGCGATACCTATTCAAAAAAAGCTATAAAACGGGAACCAGTCTAGATAAACATTACCAAATTTTGGATAATATAATTCATCAAACTGGGGATTTCGAAGGCCATATTGGATGCTCTGGAGATAAAATACATTTCTTAAGTGAGATAATAAAAAAATATTCCCCAAAAAGAATTGCTGAAATAGGATTTAATGCTGGACACTCATCGTGTTTATTTCTTTATTCAAACCCCAATTGTAGTGTAACATCTTTCGATCTATGTGAACATAAATATTCTTTAGAAACCCAAGACTATATAAAACAACAATTTCCAAATAGATTAAAAATTATTTGTGGAGATTCTACCCAAACTGTTCCAAACTATAAAGGTGACTATAACGATGACTATGGCGATGACTATAACGAAGAAGATGATGATAACAACAACTATCGTTTTGATTTAATCTTTGTAGACGGAGGACATGAAAATAATCTTCCTTATCTTGATTTAAAAAATTCTTTAAAAAATCTAGCTAAAAAAGGCTCTATTATCATCATGGATGATACCTATTATTCTTTTTTAGTCACCCAATGGTTAAAACTTAAATATACTTTTACTGTAGATAGTGCTTGGGAACATTTTTTAGGTAAAAATATAAAACAAATAGGTAGTATAAGAGGTATGAGTTTAGGAATTGTGGTTTAATATTTAATTCAGTTTTCCAATTTAATTCTTTAGTGATTTATAGGGAGACCAAACTACTTAACTTAGATCTCCTTCTATTATATCTACTAATTTATAAGGTGTCTTTAATTTTTAATTTTTAATTTTTAAATATAACTATTGACTTATACTTAAATATTAAATTTCATATATGTAAAATGGATGTTGAAATAGTGAAATTCACTAAAGATGACAAAAACACTATAGAAAAAATTGAATATAAATCATTTGAAAGTGTGGATGAAGCTAATAAGTTTTATAAAAATTGGCAATGTCCGGAATATGGACAAAATAAATATTTTATTTGTGGTAAAAAATGGAACACAAATATGTTAAAAGAAACAATACCTAATAATTATAAGTATACATATACATACAGCGTGAATCTATGGAATCCTTTAGATAATTCAGACATGGAACATTCTCATAATTTTGAAATTTATACACAAATTATTGACGAAACGGAATGGGGGAGATGTGATGGATGTGATAGACATGAATTGAGTTGTAGATGCGGTGGTTATTCACAAGCACACGACGGTTTTGAAGGTGATGATTCTTGGTTTTAGTTTAGGAATTGTTACTTAATAGCCAAGAGGATTATTTTTTTGAAATTTCCAAGCATCTCTACACATATCTTCTATATTTAATTCTGTTTTCCAATTTAATTCTTTTAAAGATTTATCTGGAGAACAAAATACTTCACTGAGATCACCTTCTCTCCTATCTACTATTTTATAAGGTATTTTAACACTATTTACCCTTTGGAAACAATTGATTAACTGTAATACTGAGAAACCTTTTCCTGAACCCAGGTTAAATACGTGATATCCCTTCTTATCCTTATCTATTGATTTTACATGACCTTTTGCTAAATCAACTACATGTATATAGTCTCTTACCCCAGTTCCATCACAAGTGGGATAATCATTACCATAAATACTTAAAAAATTATATCTTTCTCCAATATCATGATCTGTATTATTTTGAGTAGCAACTTTTAATATGTAAGGCATTAAATTATTAGGAACATCATTTGGGTTTTCACCTATTAATCCACTTGGATGAGCACCGACTGGATTAAAATATCTGAGAGCTGTAATGTCAAATTCTTTATTAGCAATACAGAAATCATTCAATATGACTTCAATCATATGTTTAGTCATACCATAAGGATTTGTTATACCAATACCTGTATTAGATTTTTCTATCAAAGGAGATGTTGAATTACCATATACTGTAGCAGAAGAAGAAAATATCATTTTATAACAACCATATTTCTTCATTAATTCTAATAAGTTAAGAGAAGATACAAGATTATTTTGATAATATTTTAATGGTTCTCTAACAGATTCACCTACTGCTTTTAAACCAGCAAAATGAATTACACCATAAATATTGTGTTTTTTGAATACATTTTCTAATAGACTTTTATCCATCATATCTATTTCATAAAAAACGATTGTTCCATTAGCTAATTTTTCAATTTTTTTTATTACACCAGAACTCGAGTTTATTAAATTATCAACTATGATAACAGTATAACCCTTATTCATAAGTTCTATACATGTATGTGATCCTATAAAACCACAACCACCCGTTACAAGAATTTTTTTTATTAAATTTTTATGAACCATTATGATTTATAATATAATTTAATATTTTATAGAATTATTAAAATTATAAAATTTAGTTAAAATATTATATTAAATAAATCTCTATAATTTTATATTGGTATATAATAATGAATATCCCATTTAAAACAGATACTCTTAATAATGGTATTAAAATAGTTTATATTCCTAGAAAAGATAATAATATTACATGTATTTCAATATTTTGTCGAGTAGGATCCGTAGACGAATCATATGAATTACAGGGTGTATCCCATTTTTTAGAACATATGTTATTTAAAGGAACGGAACAACGTCCTAAACCAAAAGATATTGCTAGTGAATTAGATGAAGTTGGTGCGTATTTTAACGCATATACGGATAAAAATGTAACTTCCTATATTGTTAAAGTAAATTCAGATTACGCCCAGCGTGGTTTTAATATTTTAAGCGATATGATTGTTAACTCTAAAATACGACCAGAAGATATGATTACTGAAAAAAATGTAGTAGTAGAAGAGATAAATAAATCTAAGGATAATCCTTCAGAATATATTGAAGAATTGCATTATCAACTGTTATTTGGAAAAAATCCATTAGGACATTCTATCGGAGGTGATGAAGCTAAAATATTAGCTTATCCTCCTAAATTAGTTAAGGAATATTACCATCAATATTACTCTTCTAATAATATTACTATCGCTGCCTCTTCTAATTTGAATTTTCGAAATATTAAAAAATTAATTAAGGATTCTTACTTTCCCCAACTACTTTCTAAAAATGTACAACATATATATCCAAGACTTTCTAAACAATTGAAACCAAGGATAAAAGTAGTCCATAAAGATTTAGAACAGGTTCATTTAAATATAGGTTTCCCGGTATGTAATATGTATCATAAAGATCGATATGTTTTAGATATTGTTAAAATAATTTTAGCGGGAAACATGAGTTCAAGACTATTTTTAGATATGAGAGAAAAACATGGACTATCTTATAGTGTATCAGTTGATTTCTCAACATATGAGTCTGGTGGACATTTTTCTGTTAAAACAAGTTTTGATAAACATAGTCTTTTTATTAAAGATCAAAAAAATGTTGGTTCAATAAAAAATATTACTGAAAATTTAGTACAATCTAAACCAGGGGGATTAACTATAATTCTTAATAACATTAAAAAACTTTGTAAAGATTTAGTATCTAAAGATGAATTATTAAAAGCTAAGGGGTTTATTAAAGGACATTTAGTTATTGAAAAAGAAGATTCACATTCAATAACAGACTATTTTGGTAGACAAATTACCCAAGAATATAATCCTATTGTTAATTTTGGATACTTACTAGATCAATATTCTAAAATTAGTGCTAAAATGATTAGAAATACTTGCCAAAAATATTTTAAAATGAAAAAATTAAATATTACTATTGTGGGAGAATATTCTGAAAAAAATATATTAAATTTTGTTCAAAAATGTTTTACACCTTTGAACAATTAAAACGCCGACTTTTATAAAAAATTGATTATGAATAAATTATATTTTTTATATTCATAATCATAATCATGTATGCTGAATGTAAAACACAAAAGCAATTAAAACAATGTGTTCGGGAAAAAATAGATAAAATTGGGGTATGTTCTTCCATTAAACAATTTTATCCAGAAGAATGGGATGGATTTATGTACTTATTCAAAAGACATAGTGATTATCCAGAAAAATTTAATGGATTAACAGATATAAAAATTAGATATAATCCCGTATATAAAACACAATTGGAAACTATAATAGTTAAAAATAATGGAGATGAAGATGATGTTTCAGTATTAAATAATTGTATTACTGGAAAACCTAAAGATAATTTGACTATTGCTATGAGAAATTCTATTTATCCTCAAATTGAAGAGTTTAAAAATAATAGTATTATGGAGTGTGTTCTATGTTGTAATACTAAAAATATTCATATAGATCACTATGAACCTCAATTTATAGATTTAAAAACAGAATTCTTAAGTATTTGGAAAGGACCTCTACCTAATATTTTTGAAGCAAATGACAGTCATTCAAAAATATTCAATAACATAGATAATGAATTTGAAAAAAGTTGGATTGAATTTCATAAAACAAATGCTATATTGAGGGTTTTATGTAAAAAATGCAATTTATCGAGAAAAAAAAGTCGGCGTTTTAAAATGCTCAAAGGTGTAAAGAAATATTAATATTTATTTAAAATTTAGTTAACCAATCTTTATTTAATTTGATAGATTGATCAACTTTTCTTTTAACAAATCCTTTTGTTTTATTAGTTGAATTTTCATTTATTAAATCGACACTATCACTCAAAATCAATGAATCTTTATTATTACTTTTGTTTTCGAAATTGTTAAATTTATTGTCTAAATTTAAATTAAGATCTTCTATAATAGATTTTGTGGTAGTTTTACTATTTTGTTCATTTAATTTATTTTCTAAATATGAAACTTTTACTTTTAACTCATCAAACTCCTTAAGAAGTAAACTAAATTTTTTGGACATTGTATACAATTTATTATTTAATAGCATTTCATTTCTGTATCCTGAAGACATTTGATATTTAATAAATATATAAAATAATGAATTTTTAAACTATACTTTAAATTAGTTTATTTGTATCGATAATTATTTTATTAGTTATTTTTTCCTTGGTATCTAATATAGAATCTATAGCTTTCAAATAACTTTTTTCTTCTGTTTTATTTTCTTTCGCTAAAGAAAACATTTCAGAAATAAGTTTAATATCTTTTTTTTTCCATATTTCTACAAATAATTTATCAAGATTAACTTTAGTATTTTGGCTTAAATTAAGGTTATTTTTAATATTTAATAAATTATTATAACTATCTACAGACAAATCTTTTTTTCTAAGTTTTTCTTCCAAAAGTGTAATATATAGATCTAAAGCATGACATAATGTTGAATTAGATTCCTTATAACTTTTTTTAAGAATTTTTAATCCATCTATTGATAAATTATATATGCTCATTAAATCACTATTCTTATGCGGATCATATAAATTAATTGATCTCAGTAATGGTTTAAGAATATAGTGTATTTCTTCTCTATTATTACCATATGCCCATCTAGATGCACTTTGAAAATAACCAGGACTTTGGATAAATATTTTATTAGAATCAATAGCTATTTTCGTTCCGATAGGTTTAAATGAAATTAATGCTAATTTAATAACAGTTGTTAATGGTTCTAATATTTGGTGAATTTCTTCCTTATTATTTGATCCATATTTGGATAAAACATTATATATTGATTTTACGACAGATATATTAATAAAATTAGATGCCATTATAATATTATTATAAATGATTTTTCTTAAATAATCTTATTTTTAAATTAAATATCAATTAAAATAAATAAAATTGATTATTTAAAAAAATGTTATTATATTAATAAAATGATTATACCAGTTAGATGTTTTACTTGTAATAATATTATAGGCTCTAAATATAATAAATATTTAGAATTAATTAAGGTTCATAATGAACTTAACTCGGAAAAAAGCCAAATTTTAACAGCTAATCCAAATGTAGAAGAAGAATTAGTTAATAGTAGAGCAAAAATTTTTCTAGACTTAGGTCTTAAACGATATTGTTGTAGAAGACATTTACTATCACATGTAGATCTAATTAATAAAATATAAATTTAATATCACTTTATAAATAGTTAATGAATAAATATTTTCTTTTATATATTATATAATGGAATTAAATCCCAAATTAGTTATACCTATAGTAATAATTCTTCTTATTTTATATTACATGTATCAAGGATTAGTCAATAAAAGTGCTGAAAAAGTCCAGTCTAAAACAGGATCCTTTTTCTCGAGAATAGTTAATAAATATACAAGGGCCTCACCTTATTAAAATTATATTCTAAAATTAAATTTTATAATTAAATTATATAATTAAATTTTTATAAAAGTTATTATATGGATAATAAAATAACTTTTTATCAAAAATATCCATTAGTTTGTTTAGCGTCAGTAAATTCTGAAATTTTATTATTTCCTATTGATCATATTAAAACTAAAATGCAGTTTACTAACAATTCATTTATAAAATTATCTAAGCAAAATATTAATAAACATGGATTTATAGGGTTTTACAAGGGTATAATACCTTCTATAGGTAGACATTGGACGTATTCTGGTTTAAGAATAGGTTTATATGAAGAAATAAGAGATTATTTGTATGCTAATAATTTTAATGATGATGATTTTTTACCGAAAATTTTAGCAAGTAGTATAAGTGGGGGTGTAAGTCAATTTATAGCATCTCCTTTTGATATGGTTAAAATGAATGCCATAGTTACGCCCAATAATAATAGAACTATAATAAAAAATATATATAACCAATATGGATTTATGGGTTTTTATAAAGGAGTATATCCCAATGTGGCAAGAGCTATATGTGTTAATATAGGAGAAATAGCAACATATGATTTTGCTAAAAAACAAATATTGGTATACAGAAATGTAGAAGATATTTATACTTTTTCAATAGCATCTTTTTTCTCAGGATTTTCAAGTGCTTTATTATGTACACCAGCCGATACAATCAGAACAAAAATTATGACTGAAAAAAATACTTCAAAAAACATAAACACTTTAAAATTTTGCTCTAATATTATTAAAAAAGACGGTATAATTATTTTATATACAGGGTTTTATGCTAATTGGTTTAGACTTGCTCCATGGCAACTAATATTTTGGAATTCATATGAATTTTATAGGAGTTATTTTGGATATAAAAATTTTTGAATTAATATCTCAATGTAATATTAGAATATGAATAAAGAAAGAAATTTAGAAATTCATAGGAACTTAATTGATAATTTAAGTGAAGAGGAGAAGGATTATTTAAGTAAAATAAATAAACTTGGTAATAATACAAGTAATAATATATATAGAGAAAAGGATTTTTTACAAAAGAATTTATATACAATTATTAAGGAATGGTCTAAAAACTTGAGAAATATAATGGACGATATTTCTGCCATCAAGCTAGAAAATAAAGAAACCGAATATTGGTGGAGAGATATAGTGGAGTACATAAATAAAATTATTTATATATTTATTAAAAAAGATAGAAAAATATATATAGGTCTCACACTCATAGTTATAGCTTTTTTAGTATTTTCTATTGAAATTACATCATAATATTATTATTTATTTAATTATATTTCTTAATATATAATAATATGGATTTTATTAAATTATTAAATTATAATTCAAACAACAAGGATTATGTGAAATACCTATTCTTTTTTTTTGTAGTATACATATTTATATTTAAATTTGAAAATATATTTACATTTCGTCAAATATTAGTTTTAACTATTGCGATATTATTAACATATATCTTCATAAATAATAATATTAGAAAAGATTTCGATAAGTATAAACAAATAGATAATATTACTAGTAAATTAAATATTAGTAAATATAAATATATCCAGAAAGATTTAGAAATTATGAATAGTATGTATAAATTGTTATATTTAAGAAGTTTAAATTCATATTCTTATGAAAAAACTATTTCTAATATTAATAAGTTTTTAAGAAATTATTATAAGATAGTTAATATTTCTGTAATTTTTCCTAAAAAAAATTTATATAGCAATTTAGTTTTGTTAAAAAAAAATATATTAAATGAGTTAATGTCTATTACTATAAGTTTCAATATTAAAAACAAGGTTATGAAAGATGAAAATATTATTTATGAAAAAAAAAAAATATTAGATGAAATAGGTAACTTAGATCTAATAATCAATAATTACATTATAAATGCTAAAAATAAAATAAATAGTGAATGGGATGATAATAAAACAACAATTTTTTCAAATAATATAACTGAAATTTATCCTGAGTCTAATTGTACACAAGATCATTTTTTTCATAAAAGTTATTCTATTTATTAAACATTTATTAAATAAATTTATTATAGATAAAAATTTTATATATATATATAATATATTGATGCCTAAATCTAAAAGAAACCAAAATATATCTGCCAAAGATATTGTACAAAACTACGGAACCGTATATACTACAAGCGGTGGATCACAACAAGTAGGTGGTGTAAGTATTAAAAAATTTATTAAAAAGGTTGCCGATAACCGTTTGTTAGATATTTATTTAAAATATATGGGTGTTAAAACATTAACTGTTTCGACTCTAGTTCCTTTAGGTTTAATTATGGGACAAGATCACTTAGCAGATGCTATTAATTTCATAATAAATAGTGATCAAAAAGGTGGAAATTTCCTTGATAATAAAATACCTGTTTTAGATGATGAACTTATAGGTAACTATCTTAAAATTAGTGGTTTAAGTTTAATTAATTTAGCCCCAGCAACCTTAGTTCCTGTTGGGATACTTATGGTTTTATATAATTTATATGATTCTAAACAAACTGGTGGACGCGTAGTTTTACCACCTAAGTATTTTAACGATGCTAAAGTAGAAACCTATTCCGAAACTTCCACACATTCTGGAAGTAGTTTCCCGAACACGGATATGGGTCCTAAACAAACTGGTGGTAGACGTCTAATTACTGGTAATACTATTCCACCTAATGTAATACAGGATATTGATCAATTAGTGAGAGGAGAACCTATTACACATAATCCTTTACGACCTATCACATATTACAATAATGATATGCAGTTAGTATGTAAGACAGGTAATTGTTCAAACAATGTATATCATTCCAAAGGAGTGTTTACTCCAAAAACGGTCGAAGTTAAAGGACTCGAACAAGGAACTGATTCCCAAGCAACTTGGAATTTTGGACCTGGGGGATTTTCACAAGCTACCGCAAGTCAAGTAAGTTCTGCTTCAAGTGCATTAGATAAAATGTTACCAGGATTTGAAAGACATCCTATTAGTTCAGATATTGGTTCAATTGTTTCCCCTTCAATGGCTGGAGGTGGTTCAGATTGGATAAGTACGCACAATTCTCGAGGAGCTGTTAATTCACCAGGAATGAATGAACAACAATTTAGAACTTTTACTACCACCGCAGATTATGTATCTAATAAAACTTTAGCAAAAGGAGCAGGTGATCATTTTAATAACTGTACTAAAAATAATCATATTAACTTATATAATGAAACTCCACATGAGGGATCACCTATGGGATCTAATGTGGGAAAATATGGTGGATCTAGAAAAAAGAAAAGTAGAAGAACAAAGAAAAAATACTAAAATACTAAAATACTAAAATACTAAAAATACTAAAATACTAAAATACTAAAAAAATAATTAATAAATATTTTTTTAATACTATATTTCTCTTAAATTATATGTTGAGATCCATTGTCCATTAAATAAACATTCGCATTCTTTCCAAGAGTTATTTTCTGAACATCTATTTGGTTTAGATGATTGATAATGTAATTTTGTAATTTTATACATACTAGAATAACTTTCATTGTTATAGATAAATGATTTATTGATTTTATCATATATAAACAACCATATATCATTTATACCAATTTTGTGTCTAATTTTATGATTATGTGTGAAACATTTTGATGGATCTCGGCACCCTATTAATTTAATATCATCGATTTCTTCTGAATCGTCTTCATCATTATCTTTAATTCCTATTTCTTTTATAGTATAATATTCTCCATCCAATAATTCAAAATAAGCCTTAATTACATCAATCTCCAATTCAAAAAACTCTCTGTTAGGATTACATCTATAATTATGATGCTCTAATATTGAATGAATTAATTTTTCCTTTTCATTTACATTAATTACTTTTTTACATATTTCTATTTTAAATGGAAATGGTGTACTTGTATTATATAAATTTTTAATTCTAATTATAGGATCCTTGTTTGTTTTTCCTATTTTATAAATACCAGGCATGCCTTGATTTGATAAACAATATATATAACCTGAATTATCATCTGTCATGTACATTAATAAAGAATATATTATGCTCCTTAAATTTAAATTTACGTAATAATTAAAAGTATAGATAAATTATTTTAAGTAATGGGTTAATATTTGATTTTTTTATATAGTCTTTTGTTTTTTGTGATTTTGGCTGAATTTTTTTTTTTATTTTTTTTTTTAAGAGAGAGTTTGTATTTTTGTTACTAAATACTTTTACATTACTTTCTTTAAGCACAATATAAGTATTATTATTTAACATTATATAAATAATAGAAACATATTTAAATTAAGTAATGAAAAATTTTATATTAAATTTTTTTTATGGAATGTATTTTAGTTTTACTTCCATAATTTATTTTAAAAGTATAGTAGTTGATCTTAAATTTTTTAAAATTTATTCTAAAATTGTTTTAACAAATTTAATTTTTCTTAGTTTTTTATCCATATTTTTTGAAAAATGTAATAGTTATTTACTTTATATTACTAATGATACTTATTTTATTTTTCTTATTTACATTTTTAATTTGATAAACTTCATAATTATGTATATTTTAATTTATCCTTTTACATATATTTGGTCATTAGATGGTTTTGGTAATTTATTTAATACAATATTAACAAATGATAATAAAATACAATCATATGAAAAAATTAATGAAAAAATTTATTTTGTTGTTTTGGGAATAATATTATATAATATTAGTTATTTTATTTATTTCATACCTGTTATTGGAAATTTTTTAGGCATAATCTATTTATCTTATTGTTATAGTTTTTTTTGTTTAGATTATGGAGCACAATTTAATTCTATAGATAATTACGATAAGTTGATTGTATTAGAAAATGATCCAATTTTCTTTCTTGGGTTTGGTATTCCATATGGCTTATTCGCTAATTATCTAAATCAATTTCATTTTTCAACTGTTTTTTCTATATTTTTTCCATTATCGGTAATAAGTTTATCGAAAAATTATCATTTCAAGAAAAAAATAAAAAATACACCCAGTATAATATTTTACATACCAGTGTTAATTCTGAAATGTTTATTGTTATGTTTATCTAATATCCTAAATTTTAAATATAATATAACAAATTATCCTGTAGAAATGGGAAATAAAGAATCTTCAAACAAATATAAATCATCACCTGAATCAGAATCATCGCCTGAATCTGATTCATCACCCAAATATGAATCATCATCAATTATATCTGAATCATTTTCTAATAAATCTAAGTTAAAATAATATTCTTCATTATCACCCAATCTTAATTCTCCAATATTATTATTTTGGATATTATATTTTTTATAATATAAACAATACATAACAATAAACATTTCAAATAAAAAACTAAAAATATATGATATTATATTAGTGAAATTTTGTTTTTCAAATACACATTGGTATATTACTACTAATATACATCCTATAGAATGTATTCCTACACTCCATAATGATAGGGATCCTTCTTTTTTTTCTGTAATAGTAGTCATAATTTGTGGCAACCACATAATAATACTTAATATACTGGCAAATACATTGAAAAACAAAGATATTTGAGATATATTATAATTATTAATTATTATAAAAAAAAATAACATAAAAAATAAAACATAACTAATATGAATAGTTATAAATATTATTTTAGAAATATTTTGATTAAATTTATAGTATAGTAGATAAATTATTTCATAACAAATCCAGGGAGAAAAAAACTGAATTATAGGTAATAAATCTGAAATACATTGGTATCCATTACAATTTTTTAATAAATTTTTTATATTTAATCCTAAAATCCCTAATAAATTAAAATAACTACTCAATGTTCCAAATATAACCATTGTTAAATTTAAACCTTTTGTATTTTTAAATTTATATAATTTATAAATTTGGAAATAATATGATAGTAAACCACCTATTATTAAAAATGATCCTAAAATATTACCTATAATTGACATAGTTCTAACTTTAAATTTAAATTTAAATTTAAGTAGTTGTAAATCACTTCGTTACTACTTTTATAGATTTTAATAATGATATTATAATATAGAGTGTTTTATACTGTCGTAATTTAATAGGTTCTCTATTAGTAATGCCTGTAGTTTCAATTAACACATATTTTTTTTTTGAATATGTATTTTGTATATAAAATCTTAAACTATTTTTTGGTATATATTTTTTGGTATTAAATATAATTTTTTTATTGATATTTTTATTCAGATTTTTCAATATTTTTTTAAAAATTTTATTATCCATATTTAGAAGACTTATTGTACTTCCTATGGATTTTTTATCATCTATATGATAATTGTATCCTTCATGATTATCGATGATGATATCTGCTCTCCTAATATACTTATCTAATATCTTATTAATATAAAACATATTTGGATAATTTCTATTTATATCATATTTATGAAAAAAATGATAGTTATATCTATTATTAGTGTAAAATCCTAATTTATTGATCATTGGAATAACTGTTATTTCATAATCAGAATTTATACTCTCCTGTCTAAGATAATGAATTAATTTATATAATGATAATATACTTGAGGGTTCATTACCATGAGTTCCGCCTAATATTAAAATTTTTTTTGATGTTAATGATTTTTTACCAAAATGGTATATTTCTAAATGTTTATTAAAAATGTAAGTAATTATAGATGTTAATAGTAAAAAGATATATATATAAATTATCATATTATATACGTATATTTATTTGTATAAGTTTCGCTGATTCATATCGTAATTAGAATATTTTTTTTTAGAAATTCTTGTACTAGATGAAAAATTTCTATATATGTTTAATGGAATTATATCATTTTGGAACTCTTTTTTTTCATTACTCTTCTTAGTATTTAGTATATTGGTTCTTACCTCATGTTTATTACTATTGATATAATTATCTAACATTGGATTTATCCCTAATACCGCTCTTTGTGGTCTTAAAAAACTATGATTATTAATAATAGTACTGTTTTTATTATCTTTTTTTAAATTATTTTGCGCACATTCTAAATATGGTAAATTCGCATTTTTATGAAATTGGTTAAAGATTAATAAATCTCTATTAATCTTTTGATTGTTTTCTAATTCTTTGTTAGAAACTGGTATAGAATTTCTATTATTCATTATCATAATAATAGAAATTTATATTGATAATTAACGGTATATGAAATAATTATTCATTTTAAAATTAGCATATATATTAAGTATTTAAAGACCGATTAAATTTAACATATAACTAACATGGGGAGTAATTGTATAAACGTTATTATAACATTTTAAGTATATAAATACAATTTAATACTTTAAATTAATGTTATTATGGTAATAAAAATAAATATAGAAAGAAAATTCCATAATAAAAATTGGATAGAACCTATTACTTTAAAAACTCCTTCCATTAAATATAAATTTTATTACTATTGGACAGGTCTAATTAACAACGAATACCATAAATATAATTATTTAGAATTTAAGTCAAATATTGAAGTTTTAAAGGAACGAAGTATAGCTATTCAATCGGATTTATTTAGACTAATTCAAGAAAAAGAACGTTCTAAATCAGAAAATATTATTAAACATTGTTTGGATGATGATATTATCAATATGTTCCAAGAAATTGAAAAAATTTTATTAAAATATTATAAATTAATCTGCTGTTCAAGGGCGCCTATTATACATTTTATAAATTCGTATTTCGCAATTAGAAATAACGTATTATTTGATGATAATACTATTTTAAATCTTTCTATTGAAAATAAATTAGATAAAACCACCTCAATTATTATGGAATTGGATGTAATTTCTGAATTTATAAAATCTAGTGTAGATATCAATGATCAATTAATGTTTAAAGTTTTTCTATTGTTTATAAATGTTATATCTCTTATTGGTCAATATTATTGGTTTGGAAATTTAAAAAAAATATATTGTGAATAATGTATTGAGAATAATGTATTGAGAATAATGTATTGAGAATAATATAAATTCAATATTTTAATTATCTAAATATAATATATAATGAAATTATTATTTATATTATTATTTTCTATTATACTTTTCAATATATTTAGTAAAAAGGAGTCTTTTCAAAATTTTTATTTAGCACAACCAACTAAATGTTTTGATTGTGAGAAGCAATTACCTCATCCAATTAAATATTTAGGAGGACCAACTAAATGCTTTTCATGTGAACGTGACATAGCAAGAAGATACGGTATTCAATATTCTGACTTAGGACAATCTTCAAAATGCTTTGATTGTGAAGCACAAATGGGTAGAAACCTACTTAGATAAAATTAGATGATATATTTTAAAATATTATATGTAATCTAATTTATATTATTTATTTTTATTTTGGTAACTATTTCTAAAATTTCCTGTAATATATCATTTTCTGTTACTGATTCAGGATATAATTTATGACATATGATATCATGATTATAACATTCATTAATTAATTCTAAACATAAGTCCTCTGAAATAAATAATTTTACTAAATCATTATGATTTAATCTTATATCATTATCTTTTTCTACAGTTTTCCAATACTTCATAAAATGATAATAGATATTGGTTTTGAACTTTTTATAAATAAATTTATCAATTTTATTTAATATATTTTCAATTTTAATTTGTGATATTTTTCTTTGATCTAATAAAATTTCTTTTTTTATTTTCTCTTGACTAGATCTTACAATTGTAGTTATTACGTTAATATTATCATCTTTATCCATTAATTTTTTTTTTATTTTATTAAAAAGTTTTTTATTAAAACAATATTGTATCTTTCTTAGAAAGGAAAGTATATAATTTTTTTTTTTTTTATTTTTTGTTTCATTTTCTAAAAGCTTTACTCTTATGAAATATTCACTAATAACCGCAATAAACATATTCATCATAACAAATACTACCATAAAAATATAGGTTGTTATAAAAACAGGTGTAAAATATGAATTAACTTTTAGTAATTCTGAATAGTTAATTTCACCTATAGATAATCTTAAAACTGTAGAAATTGAACTAATTAAACTATGGTATTCTTTCATATTACTCCCATATATTAAATGCCCAGTTATGGAAAATCCCATAATGATAAGCATAAATACAATAAACATTGATGCTATATCCCAAAAAGCTTTTTTCAAAGTTACCCATAATATATTTAATCGATGACTAAGTTGTAAATATTTAAATATTTTTAAAAAACCTATAAAAGCATTAAATGCTGAAAAGACCGCTATAGTATAGTATTTTTGAGCTAAGTCAAATAAATCAATATATTTATTATGTTGTAATAAAATTTTCTGATCATCTATTATATTAAAATCTTGTAGCCAATTTACATAAGCTACAATTGTAATCATATGCATAATTAAATTAATTATATCGATAATATTCCAAAAATCAAGTATATACTGGCATAAATTATTTGATAATTTTATATCTATTATTTCTTCCCAAATATAGTATAAAATAAATAATAAGTAAAAAATTTGCCCAGAAAACATAAATCTACCCATTAAAGTTTTATAAATAGTATATGGCATAGTATAAAACCGAAGTAGTAAATCTATCCTACCATTTTCAGTTAGTTCAAATAATATTCTAATAACATTAATTAAATTAGTATTTGGATTATATATATTTAGGTTTATACTTATAGTTCTTGTCTGATAGTCTATCCATAAATTATCTTTTATTTCGTTAATTTTCTTTAACGCCTCTATTTTATTTAAAGGTAGAATTATTTGATATCCACCATTACCATAATCATATCCAAATCCAGAAATTCCATACATATTTGACATATTATTGTAAAATTTATACGTATGGTTTGATAATTTCCAAATATTTTTTTCTTCATTGTTTTTCGAATACTCATATGAACAATGGTATTTTTCATTCAAAATATATGAGGGACATTCCTTTATTTTTACCCTATTTTGTCTTATTTGTATTTGATTAATAATTTTATTAAAGCCTCCTAATAGAAATGAATTATTTTTTGGTAAATCATTATAATATTCATTCGAATAGACGTTTTCAAAAAATGGGCCTTCTATCCATTCTAATAATTCTTCATGAGTTTTGACATCATAGGCATTTTTTTCAATCATTGGTCCTGATAAACTATTAATAGATGGGTCAAAATTGTAAGGAAATTCTTCCCAAATTAATAACTCTTTTAATACATCATTTTGTTCAAAACTTTTATGAATATCTATCATTTGAAAATTAATCATACAAAAAATAAAAAGAAAAAATAAATAAATTGCTAAATTATAATATAATTTATTTTTTTTTAACTTTAAAATAGTATGAAATAATTTATCAGCAGGAATATATAATTTTTTTTTAGATTTTTTATTGACCTCTGTGTTTTTATTTATTGATAGTTTGATATCATCATTTAAAATATTTTCAGAAGTATTCTTATTAGAAATATTATTAGTAGAAATCTCACTTATTTCTATTTCTATATTAGAATTTATTTTTTTTTTCATGATAATTAATTAAAACTATCATAAAGAATTTTTAAGTAAATGATTATTTATTTATTTAAATTCCAATTTGTTTTCCCGTTTTTATCGATAAAACCAATATTTTCCCCAACTTCATCATTATCTAATTTTTCGTAAATTAATTTCGGATTAGATTCGGATATAAAATAAGTTTTACCATCAAGTACGTCCTCGTATAATACTTCTTCTTCCTCGTCTTCGGAAGATATAATAACTTCATCTAAAGATAATAAATTATTCTCATTTGATTCTGTTTCTTTTCCTGTTTCTTTGCCTGTTTCTTTGCCTGTTTCTGTTTCCTTTAGATCTTTTTTTTTAATATCATTTGATTTTTCTATGGGAACACTGTCTGTTTTAATCCAAAATCTATTATTATGATTACGCTCATCTTTATATATTTGATAGCCTTTTGCTAATAGTTCTATAGGTATTATTGACTTTGACTCATTATATGTGTCAAATATAGTATTTTCCAAGTTATAAATTTCTTTTGATAATTTTTCCCAATCATTTTGTATATTAATTTTTTTAGATTTTTCATCTATTTTAGATTTTTCATTAGTTTTTTTTGTAAATTCACTAACTGTTTGTTTATATTTATTTAATTGTTTTTCTAATCTAGCAATTTTTTTGTCTCTTTCTTTGATTTGTTTACTCATAGCAGACATTATTGATACTTTTTTAAAGTCTTCAATTTCTGATTCTTTTTTGAAAATTTCAATCTCTTGTTTATTTAATTCTTCTTTTTGGGTGGAAATATTTTTATTTTGATTAGAAATATCTTCATAACTATAACATAATTTTTCCAAAATAGTTTTAAAATTAATTTCTAGTTCTTTTAAATGTTGATTCATTAGATTTGATATACTATATATTTGTTCCTTTAAATATTTAAAATCTATTGTTCTATTTAGGTAGCAATGATTTAGAAAATGAGTTTAGTTGTTTTAATAATGGGTTCATCTTTTCAATTATTTCAACTTGGAATTCATTATTAGTTATTTTATCCATATCAGGTATATTTTTCCTTAAAGGCTCTTGTAAATCAATACTTAATTGAAAAGGATTTAATATATAAAATGATGGATCGTCTTTTACTTTTTTAATTATTGGCATAATATCTTTTAATAAATTTTTAATGTGCTTATCGGGCATTTTTTTTAAAATAGGTATATTATTTTTAATAGGTGCTATTAATTCATAATATAATAGATCAGAATCATCTACATATTTATCAAAATTATTGATAACTTTTTTTATTTTAGGCAAATTGTTATGTATTTGTCGTGATAAATCTTTTAATGGAACATCTTTTAGAAATTTTAATTTAGATTTATTTGGAATCAATACATTATCTAATATAGGTAGAGCTACATCTTCTAATAATACATCAGGTTTAGTTAAATTAAAAGGATTATTTTTGATACCATCTAATATAGTAAGATAGGTTTCAGATGATTCTGAAATTATAGATATAGTATTATTAATCATTTCTATATCAGACATTATTTTCTCGGAACCTGAATTTATTTTATTTAACCATTTATTGGCTGTCACTAAATTAGTTATAAAAGCATCCATAAAAGATGTCATATTTGGAATAACCTCCAACGCAGAAACATATGCAAGTCCCCATTGTTTACGTGAAATATTAATATATAAACCTAATATATCCGATCCATTTTCAACAAAATATTCGATAGGGCCTTCCGCAAAATTTAAAGGTAAAGCTACAGCACTTGCTGCAGTACCATAACCAGGAACGGCTTGAGCCAGATCTAAACCAATATCCATCATTAATGGGATAAAAGGAGCAGCGAATTCAAAAAATAAATCACTATTATCAATGATAACACCCATTATATCCAATTGGGATTCGACAAAGATTCCCATTCCTGGTAAATTTTCAAGAGACCATAATGGGAAAAAAATCCAATTAAAAATACTCTCTATTCCAGCTTTATTATTTTTAACACTATTTTTAAATCCTTCAAAAGGTATACTATCTATAAGTTTTTCATAGCTTTGGTGGAAATGATCAATCCACTCTATCATTTTAGTATCAGCTATATTCATTTGTTGAAAATTTTTAGCATATTTTGGATGATCTAAAATAGGCTTACCTCCTGATTGATTTAAATTACCTTTACTATTATTTTTATCTTTATTTTTTAAAGTATTTTTTTGTAATTGATAAATTTTTTCATATAAACTGGTTATTTTAGGTCCATAGTGTAATAACACTAATTTAGCTTCTTCTTTAGTTAATATATTATTACCTTCGGGATCTTTTAAATTAGCCAATTTTAATATTTTAATTTTTTGATGAGATTTAGAAGTATATATTAGGTATAATTGATAAACTAACTCATTTAAATAATATAAATTAGCTAAAAGTTTGGTTCTATTTATTTTAGGTAGATTTCCCCTAGACTCTAAAATATCAGCAATCTTATTAATTTTTGAGTGTAATCTTATTGTAGACATTTATGTTATTATATAAAAAGATTAATATTTATTGACTTAAACAATAAAAGATATTCAAATAAAGTATTAAATAATAAATTATGGAAATAAGAATAGCTGCTATCGGAAATGTTGATTCTGCTAAATCTACTACAATAAGTTGTTTGTCACATGATATATTGGACAATGGTAGAGGTTCCGCAAGAAGTAAAATATTAAAACATAAACATGAATCAGAAACTGGAAGAACCTCAAGTATAACACAATATTATATTAAAAAAAATGGAAAAGTTATATGTTTTACTGATTTGGCTGGACATGAAAAATATCTAAAAACTACAGCTACTGGATTATCTGGTTGTTATATTGATTATGCGTTAGTAACTATTGGAGGAGATCGTGGGATAATTGGTATGACTAAAGAGCATTTACAAATAGCTGTTGCTTTGAATATTCCAATATTTATAGTTATTACTAAAATTGATATAAGTCCTGATCATAAATTAGAAAAAATCATTAAAAAAATATGTAGAATAATGTCATCTAATGCAGCTGGTAATTTAACATGTAAAATTATTAAAGAGAATGATTCTATAGATAATTTAACTAATTTTGCTAAAAATAACATTTGTCCTATTTTTTTAACTTCTAATACTAAGGGAACTAATTTAACTAATTTAAAAAATTTTGTATATAATTTAACAAATAACCATATTTGGAACACAAATTCAAATAAAACAGTTTTTACAATTGACGACTGTTTTAAAGTAAAAGGTATTGGATTAGTATTATCTGGAACAGTAAAAGAGGGTTCTATTGAAATTGATCAAAAATATCTATTAGGTCCATTTAATGGTGAATTTAAACAAATTATAGTTAAATCAATCCACAATAATTTCAGAGAACATGTTAAAAATTTAAATGCCAGTTGTAGTGGTTGTATCGCTATAAAAATAATAAACAAAAAAGAAAAAGTCGATAAGGAACAGATTAAAAAGGGAATGGTACTTCTAAATAGTAAGGTATGTGTAACTAAATTTAGAGCTGAGATTTTAGTTCTACATCATCCTACTACAGTAAGACTCAATTATCAACCAGTAATACATTGTGGATTAATAAGACAAACCGCGAGAATATCAAGAATGTCAAAAAAATATTTAAGAACTGGTGATAAAGCTATTATTGATTTCGAATTTAAATATCACCCAGAATGGTTAGAATTAGGTGATAAAATTATATTTAGAGAGGGAAATACTAAAGGTGTTGGTAAAGTTAGTCATATATATTAATTAATTCTATATAGAATTTATAATTTCCTCATATTTATAAATTCTATATAAATTTAATTTCTTTTTACAATATTAGATGCAAGCAAATTTTTGTTCTCCAAACAATGAAAATAATAAATATTCCTGCTTTAATAATAATTCATTAATTAAAATTGCCGAAAGTTTTAATAATCATTATCCACATAAAAAAATAGAAATTCCAAAAAAACTTAATTCAAATAATAGAGAATTTTTCTGGAATAATTTAAAAGATTCTATGAACAAAGAAACATATTGCAAAGATGAAGTATGTTGGTTAGATAAGAGAGTAGTTAAGAATATTCAAGATGATAGTATTGAGGAATCTTTTAGGCCAGAAAAACCATATAGTTGGTATCAAAATAAAAATACTTGGTTATCTACTACAGATATTAATAATGTTTTATCACAATATGAAACAAATTCTGATCTAAAATACATTGGTGCTGTCCCTATTGATTTTGATCAAGAATTATCCCCGGGAATATGTGTAGTTAATGAATTATGTAAATTAAATTTAGAAAGATTATATTTAAGTGGTTACCGAAAATTAGCAATTGTTTTTAATTTGGATCCTCATGATCAACCTGGTAGTCATTGGGTATCAATGTTTGTAGATATGAATAACGGAGGAATTTACTACTTTGATTCATATGGTAAAGAACCCCCTCTTGAAGTAGCCGTTCTTATGGAAAGAATACGTGTTTTGGGTAATGAATTAATTAATAAAAATATAATTTCTAATTTAGATATAGAGCATCAAATTGTTTCAAAAATAAAAAAAAAAGGTGGTAAATATATAGCTGAAAGTTCTGAATTTATTGAGGATACTCCTACATATTTAACGAATTATACAAATAATAAAGATGGTAAAATTAAATTAATTAAAGAAATTATTGAAAATGACACAATATTAATTAATAACAAACAAAACTATAAATATGTCATTCAACGCGGATTTAGGAAATTTTATAATAATATTCGTTTTCAATATGAAGGGAGTGAATGTGGTGTTTATTCTATACATTTTATTACTGAATTAATAAAAGGAAAAAAATTTATCGATGTCATTCATAATATTGTCGATGATAAAACTATAAATAAAAAGAGGAATTATTTCTATCGACCTATTGTTCAATAATTTAATTAATTATCTTTAAATTAGATATTTAATTAAATAATTTACATAAAGATTATGAATTATATAAAATTAATAATGATGGAAAATGATGGTTTTTTACATACTGATCCTGAAAATTTAATGGAAGAAGATGATCCAAATACAATTAAAAAATTAGATCTACTAGGCAGAGCTAAAACTGTTAAATTTTTAGGAGTTGTTGATATTTTTTTTTCATTATACTATGCTGTGTTTTTTAATTGGGCATGTATATTTTTAGCTATGCTCTCTGGTTGTGGATATTATGGTGCTAAAAAATTCAAAAGAACATATATAATGGCGTATTTATTATGTATACTGGTATATTTAGTTATAAAAATTTTTATATTATCTATTAGTGATACACCTAGTATGATTTTCTTTAGTATAATTAGTGTTTTATCAGAAATTTATTTATTATATATAGTTAGTAAGTTTTATTTTAAATTGCGAGATGTAAGTGGAGTAGTATTAACAGCTTTACAAGAAGGATGGACTCCTAGAATTATTTCTTTTGTGTATTATTAATGATAAATAACCCTATAATTATCATACAAACGCCTAATATTTTTTGCATATCTACATTTTCTCCAAAAAATAAATAACCTGTAATTATAGTTGATAAAATAACAAGTGGTTGAATTTGTGGAATAATATAACTAACATTATTATTCTGAATTAAATTAATTAAAACTAAGGAAGAACCTATAGTTGTAATTGCTGCCAATAAACTATATAATACATCTTTGGTTGACAATTTTTTTAAACATTCTATATCACATTGCTTATGGTATATTAAATAAATAAAATATATGATGACTATTATGGAACATAACGCGTGATTAAAAACCAAATATTCCCCACTTGTTAATTTTTGAGAAGCATTTTTTTTCATAAATGGATTAATCGTCCAAAAAAAAACTAATAAAAATAATAAAAAATATGTTTGAGACATGTACTATATTTTTATAAATTTATTTTAAAATACTTTTTAAATAATTATTAATATAACATTAATTAAATCTTTTTTTTGTTCCTCCTTTATATGGATATCCATAGTTATTATGAATCATATAATCGTTAATATTTTCAACCGATTTACAGCATAAATTTCCTTTTTCTAAATATACTGTTCCCAATAATCTACCATATTTATCAAAATCTTCTAATTTAACTTTAACTATTTTATTATCGATTTTATCAACAAGTGCTTTTCTGGCTTCTTTGGCAGCTTTAATTTCTTTATCTCTATTTTTTTGATTCTTAGGAGGTTTGATTTCGGGAGAATCATACCCCAACATTCTTAAAGAATATTTATATATTTTGTTGTGAATTTCCATTGCTATAGTAATTGTATCACCATCATAGATTTTTATTACTTTACAATAGTGCGTTTGATTTGCGAAGTTAAATTTAGGAGTATTTTTAAGATTTGCTTTACGAAGACGTTTTTTTAATAAATAATTACCCATAGTATTATATATATTTATTTTAAGTAATTTATATCAAATTTATGACCCAATTTAATATTCTTCAATAAAAATATTATATTTTTATATATTATAAAATGTTTGGAGGAGAATATGTATTAGAAGGAGCAGGAGGTTGCTCTGGTAAAAAAACAGGAAGAAAAGACGATCACGAAGGTGGCGCCAGAGGTAGAAAAACTGGATCTAAAAATAAAGTTCAAAAAAAATGTGGGTTTGATACTAAATCCAACAGATGTAATCGTAAATCAAAGGGAAATATGAATGAATGGTGTACTGTTGGTAAAAAAACTAAAAAATGTAAAAAAAGTTCTTTAGGTAAAAAAAAATCACCTAAAAATTCAGCTAATGTAGCCAGAGGCAAAGCACAAATGGCTAGATTAAAATCACAAGGAAAATGGAGAGGTAGACCTAAAAAAAGAAACGCAGCAGATGGACCACCTCCTCTTCCTACACATTTACTAAGAAAAACGAAAAGACCTCTTAAAACTGTTTCAAGTGGACTTACTTGTAATACAATGTCGGAAAAAGATTGTCAAGGAAAAGGAGGTAAACTTATGGGATGTAGATGGGGTAAATTTGGTAAATCTAAAAATAATACTTGTGGTCAAAAACCAACAGCTAGTCATATTGGAAAAGTTAAAAGACCTGGTACCGGAAGAAAAAAAAATGCTAAAAAAACACAACAAGGAGGAGCACAATGGAACTTTATTGTAAACCCAGAAACAGGTAGAAAAGTTTCAATTAATGGTTCTGTTGGTCAAAGAGTTTTACAAAATTACGCTAATATGATGTAAATACATTTTTATTAAAATATTAAAATTTTATCTTTTAATAAAAATACAATAAATAATATTGATTTAAAAATTTAAATAGAATTATCTATAATGGAATTTATTATTGATCATCGTGAAAAAATTAAACAATTATTAATAGAAAAAAATTTAGAAAATACCCATTGTGATAATCTTAATATAGGTGATTATCTTTTTAAATTAAATGACGAAAATTTTATTATTATTGAACGAAAAACAATTGAAGACCTTGCTTCATCTATAAAAGACGGTAGATATAGAGAACAAAAAAGTAGATTGTTACAACATTTTAACAAAAATCAAATCATATATATCATAGAAGGCGATCTTCTCAAAAATAATAGGAGCTTTCACTATAATAAGGTATCTAAATCTACAATATATTCTTCTCTAATTAATTTAGGACTTAGAGATGGTATTTGTATGTTTCACACTAATAATCCGCTAGAAACTATTGAATTATTAGAAAATATTTATTTTAAAATAAAAAAACAGGGTAAAAAATTTTTGAAAACTTCAACAACTCAGGAAGATAATCTTTTAAAATCATACCAAATGACCAAAAGTTCCAATATTACACCTAAATTAGTTTATCAAATGCAGTTATGTACAATTCCTGGAATATCAAAAAAATATGCTTTAGCAATTATGGAAGCTTATCCAGACTTAAGACAACTAGTTCAATCTCTTATTTTATTAGAATCTGATAAAAGAATAGAATTAGTAAAAAATATTAAATATAAAAATGGAGATAAGTTTAGAAGGGTTGGTAAAAAAGTTGCCGAAAATCTTGATAAATTCATGTTTTCTTAGAAACAAATTTATACATATATTTCGTCTTCAATTTCATCGTAATCCACTAAATCTAAATCTTCAATTTCTGGTTTAGTTATTAAATTTTGAATTTTAGGAAGATTTGTAACAAGTTTCTGTTTCCTTAAGATATTATTTAACAGACTTTTTCTTAAAACTTCTAAATCATTACCATTAATTTTTGAATTTTTAGTAATTAATGTAACTTTGGAATGTAGTTTTTCGGGACAATTAATTATAAAATTTTCTAAACTAAATTTGTCATTTATATTTACTTCTACTATTCCATTAGTATCTTGAATTATATTATTTAAATATTTTTGTATATTATCCGTCGAAGTTTCTTCAAATGTTTCTTCCGAAACTTCTTCAAATGTTTCTTCTAAATTATAAGTAATATCATATATATTTGATTCATTATAATTGGTAATTAATCTTGAAAATCGGTCTTCTATATCGTATTCCGGTAGTATATCAACTATAGGTATTCTTATTCTTAATCTTCGATCACGGTCACTTATATATTCAGATGAATTGTATATATTCCTCCCTACTATTTGTAAAGAATTATCATTGCTAATTAATCCATTATCAATATTATCTACTTCATTGTTTTCAATCATTTCTTCTTCGACTTCTAATTCTTCTCCGTCCTCAACTGATTCCTCTTCATCCTCGACTGATTCCTCTTCATCCTCAACTGATTCCTCTTCCTCTTCATCCTCGACTGATTCCTCTTCATCCTCAACTGATTCCTCTTCTTCAATAGCTACTTCTTCATCCTCAACTGATTCCTCTTCTTCAATAGCTACTTCTTCATCTTCAACTGATTCCTCCATGATAGATAATTCTTCTCGATTATCAATGTCATTAACAGTATTATTATTTTCTTCTCCAAAAACAAACATTTCATCATTGTTTACATTATTTCCAAAATTGAAATTTAAAGGTTGGTTTATTGTGAATTGGAAAGAATTAGTTATACTACTTGGGACATTTACTATTTTTCTTCCAGTTATTACCATTCTTTTTCTATGTTTTAAATAATGCCTTTTTTCTATTTTTATATTTTCTTTACGTATAGTGTTACGCATCATTTTAATTGATGAAATATTTCCAGTATAGAGATCGTTATTTTCGCATTGATATTTAATTATTAATGGTAAAAATATTGTTTTAAGATTATTACTATATTTTTTAAGTAAACATTTATAGCAGATTTTCCTATTTAAGTTATAGTCTATTATAAAATATTTTACTAAATTATTAAATTTTTCATTATTAAGCGATTTAATATAATTTTTACAAGCTTCAATCCCTAAGTAATTACCATGAATACTTGAAAAAATTCGAGGATTATACTGACTTTCACTATACATTTTAATAACAATATGTAATGCCTTTCTATTTGTATAACAATATGTATTCAATTTATTAATTATATAGATTTGTTCATTAATAGTGAATTTCACATTTGTATAGGGATTTTTAGGAGTCGATGGATATGATATAGATTCTTCCTGGGTTAGAAGTGACATCTTAAATATAGAAATCATTTCTTCCGATGTAAATAGATAAATTTTATTAGTATTTTTTTCAGTTATAATAATATTATTATCAAGCTTAGAATTACTCGTAGTTTCTAAATTTAAAAATTTTGGATTAATAATACATCTTCTTTTTCTATTTAATTTATTACTATAATTTTTTATTATGTTCATAAGTTTTCTATTAAGATTGTAGTTTTTAATTATCTTCTTTTTAACATCTTGTGTTAAAAACCCATTATCAAGTACACCTACTTGTATTTCATTTATAAGATATTTATAGTTCTTTATATTATAAAAATTATTTAAGTTACTTAAATATGTATTTACTAAAAAGTTATCTTTTTCAGCATGCTTTTGATTTTTTAAAAAATTTATAAAATTTACCATAATTTTTTTTTCTTTTTATACATAAAAAGAATTAATAACATCAAATTTATCTGAATTTGAAAAATTTGATATTACAATTAATAATAAATTAACAAAATAAAATGAGTGAAATAAATACCATAGAAGATAATGGATCTGTTATCACAGTATATCCTTGGAATACATCAAATAAAAAGTTAACTAAAAATGACGTATATACTATTTTTGAAAAAGCTGGATTTTCAAGTGCTAGAGAATTATTGAAAATTAACGATCTTAGTTTATATCAGACATCTTTTGTTCACAGTTCTTATGTGGAAAAACAAAATTTCGATATTTTGACTAAAAATACAGACAAAAGTGTTGAAATAGCACAAAAACCAGAAAATGTTTTATCACTATTTCAAGAAGATTACGAAAATATGGAATTTTTAGGAGATAGATGTTTGGATTTATCAATAGCATTTTATCTTCATAGAAAATATCCTAATCAAGATCAGGGATTTAAAACTAAAATGAAAACAAAGTTAGTGAGAAAAGAACAATTAGCGGAATTTGCTAATTATCTAAATTTTCCACCTCTTCTAATTGTATCCAAGCATGTAGAAGAAAAAACTCTTCTTGGGAGAAATAATCCAAGAATTCTGGAAGATGTATTCGAGGCATTTTTATGCGCTATATTTTTAGATCAAAATTTAAATCATAATTATTTATCAGATGAGATGAAACAATTAGGTAGACTAAGATTGTGTGGACCTGGTTGGCAACTTGTGAATGCCTTTATAGAAAATATTATAGAAAATACTGTAGATTTTGAAACTTTAGTAACAACTGAAGAAAATTATAAAGAATTATTACTACAATATTATCAAAAAGAATTTAAAATCACTCCTAAATATTTAGAACTTAAAATAGAAGGTCCTCCACATAAAAGGATATTTACGATGGGAGTTTTAAGTAAATCTGGAGATATTGTAAGTAGAGGTGTTGCTAAATCTAAAAAAGAAGCAGAACAAAATTCATCTAAAAATGCTCTTATATATTTTGGCGAATTATCCGAACAAGAAGAAAGTAGTGATAGTGATAATGACGAATAAATTTGATTTAATTTATCAATTATTTTTTTATAGTATTTTTATTCTTGTATTATAATAGAATGAGTTCATCTACGACAACGAAAAAGAAAGGAAAAAAAAATATAAATATAAAAAAAAAGATAAAAACTTCTAAAGAAGTAACAGCGGAAAACACATTTCAGAATTTAAAACAAAATAATGATCCTATTTTATTTGAAAATTCAAGTTTTAATGATCGATATTCTGGAATTACTTCCGAAGAAAAAAACGATAATTATTGGATATTACCCGATAAGACAACATATCCTAAATTTATTTATGATGACCAAAATGATAATTTTACAGCAGGAATTTCTGAAAATGAAAGAAATCCACTTAAAATTTGGGATGAAGATACAAACAATTATAAAAATATTTCACCATTCAAACATCAAAAATTTGTTTCCGACTACTTAAGTGATAAAAGTCCTTATAGGGGTTTACTATTATATCATGGACTTGGATCTGGTAAAAGTGGTGCAAGTATTATGATTGCTGAAGGGTATCGCCAAAGACAAATTGTAGTTCTCCTACCCAAATCATTAAGACAAAATTATGAAGACGAAATACAGACTTTTGGAGATATATCATATAGAAAAAATTATTACTGGTGTTTTATCCCTGTTAATTTAAATGGATCGGTTACGGATAGAGAATCTATATATGAAATATTCGAAAAAAAGGGGATTTCACGATATAACTTACAAAATATTTTAACAGACAGAGATGAATCTAATTCAAAAGGAATTTGGATGATTGATTATACAAAAGATACTACTAATTACACTAATTTATCACCAGAACAACAATCAGAAATAGACATTCAAATAGATAAAATGTATAAAAAAAAATATATCTTTGTGCATTATAATGCTGGTAAATGGACACTCCCTAGTGTATTTCGCCAATTATCTAAAAAAAATTATGATTTAGTAAAAACTGATTTATTTGGAGAGGTTATTACCGATACAAATTTATCTAAAATACAAATGGGTAAAATAGTTCAAGAATTTATATCAAATAATCAAATAGAAAATCCTTTTGATAATAAAGTTATAATTATCGATGAAGTCCATAATTTAGGATCATTAATGGCTGGTGGTGGTTCTACTGGTCCACATTTATATCAATTATTGGTTACTGCTAAAAACTGTAAAATTGTTATGCTGTCAGGAACACCCGTAATCAATATTGGATATGAATTAGCATTAATCTTTAATATTTTGAAAGGAACTATGAGAAGTTGGAAATTACACTTATCAAATAGGAGATGGAATAATGACGAATTATTTAAATTATTATATAATAATCCATTAATCAATAGAGTTATAGTTGACTCCTCTCGTAAAAATATTGAAATAACAAGAAATCCTCTTGGATTTGGTTCACTATATGATAGTTCTGGTAAAAAAAAGGGAACTATTAAAAATAGAGATTATATTATGAGTGATGAACAATTTTTAGATAATTTACTCCGAGATCTTGAAAAAAATAAATATGTTCTTACGGGGGATTCACCCATAAGCACTCATGAATATAAATTATTTCCTGATCCATTTAGAAAACAACATGGAGATAAATTTAAGTATATTAGTAAATTAAGAGATGAATCCGAAAATGCGTTTAACGATTATTATATAGATTATAATACATTTGGTGTGAAAAATAAAATGTCATTTAAAACTAGAATTTTAGGATTAGTATCATTTTATAATGAAATAAGTGGAATTGACCCGAAAACTGGATACAAATTATTCCCGGATAAAATATATGCCTCCGATGAAGAAACAGAGGTTATTATGTCAGACTATCAATTTCTAATTTATTCAATTGGGAGGGATATTGAACGTGAATTAGAGCATAATTCTAAAAAATCTGCTTCATATAATCAGTCTATTGAAATTACGAATCAATCCAAAAACAAAACTCCTAATTTATTTAGAGTTTTATCCAGACAATCTGGTATTGCTATATTTCCTCCTAATATTAAAAGACCTCGTCCAAAAGATTTCAAATATGATAAAACCGAACAAGAAATTAGAAATTTCTACTTAACCAGTAAAAATGATATTAAAGATTTATTAATAGATATTTGTTCTAAAAAAAAAGAAAATGAATCTTTAATTGAGGATTTTATTGAAAAACTTAATTTAGATGACCAACATAGTCTTAATATTTATAATAGCATCAATACTTTTAAAAAAATGTTTCAAATAGATAAAGATAATTTAGATGAAAGTGATGTAAAAAGTGTAATATCAAATATATTAGATGAGGATAATTGTCAACAATTAGAAGAAAAAGATCCCGAAGAACTTAACTATATTGAATCATGTTTGTATGCAATTGATCAAATTAATCCTGATCACTTTAAAATTAATAGTTTAATTCCAAATAACTTAACCGTTATATCACCTAAATATAAAAAAATAGTTGAAAATATATCAAAAACCGGTGGTCCAGTGTTTTGTTATTCTCAATTTAGAAGTGTTGAAGGAATTGAAATATTTTCCAGAGTATTGATAGCAAATGGTTATAAAAAACTAAATGATATTATTAAGGAACAATTGCAATTTGATGGAAAATCAAGTGACGATGTGTTAACTATAGGAAGAATAGTAAGAGTAATGATTGATGCAGATAAGCGTGATTGGAAAAACGCTAAAATTATCGAAATTACAACGGATAATAGATATTTACTAGATTTTTTCGATGATAAAGAACCATGTAATAGACCATCAGACTGTGTAGACCCCGATAATATATGTATTAATAGTGAATGTTCATCACCTGGTATGATTTTATCTAAAAAAAAATATTATAATAGAACAGACATATATCCTGCATATTTTGCTTTATGGACTGGAACAGAATCTGTAGAAGAACGTTCTAAAGTTCAGGAAATTTTTAATAATTATAATAATAGATATGGACAATTATGTCTAATTTTATTAGCTACCGCATCTGGTGCGGAAGGTATTTCACTAATGAATGTTCGACAAGTTCATATTATGGAACCATATTGGAATAATGTTAGAATTGATCAAGTTATTGGAAGAGCTAGGAGAATTAAATCACATGTAAATTTATTGCCTTATCAACAAAATGTCAAAATATATCAATATATAATTAAGTTTTCAGAAAAACAATTAAATGGTCGCTGGGGAGATGAATTAAATTATAGTGAATTTATTGATTATGAAAGTAAAAAAAGTGATAAAATACAAAATTTATCGGATAGATTAAAAGAAACTTTAAATGAGTTGGTTAAAATAGTAAATACAGGAAATAAGGTAAATTTAATTCCCCCAATAATACCTTCTATTAATAATCAAGATTTAGTTACTAAATCAAATGAAATATTACGAGATTTTCAAGATCCTGCTAAATACCAAAAGTATATTAATAATTTAATACCGGATAATTTTAAAAAAATAGATAAATTAATCGGCAATATTAAGAAACTTACTGATAAAATAATTACTGCTTATAGTAACGCTGAAGAAATTGGAGAAAAATATATTCCTAATTGGGATAGTCTTAAACCAAGTGAAAAAGACAGCAGAAAGAATAGTATTATTCAACGATTAACAAATCAGGTTAATACTTTAGATAATAGTAAAACATCTGATGAAGTTCTTGAAGATATATCCAATAAAAAAACTAAAATTTTATATGATTTCTTACATCAATTAAAAGAAGCAGCGGTCGATTGTAAATTCAATAGAAATGATAACATTCGATCTGATTCCGAAAATGAAAAAATAAATTGTGTAAATACTATACCAGTTAAAGGAGATTTTACATTTGAATTAACTAATGATTTATCAAGTAATGATGCTAAAATGTTAGAATTATCAATTACAAAAGATACTGAACATGAGTTTATAATAACATATAATAGTTCTAAATCCGGAAAATTCAAAGTTATAATTTTTACTCCTAAAAAATATGAAAATTACCAAGATTATTTAAAAGAAGGTATCACCTTAAATATATACAACTTCTATTCATACTATAATTTAGATTATACCTTACCAGATATTTCTGGAAGAAAAGATATAATAGGAACTATTAGTTTTATTGCGGAATCGGGCGTAATTAAACCAAATTTCAAAGGAACATTTATTAAAAGATTAAATTTCTATACACAAATCCAAAAAATAATAGAGGACCAAGGTAATATACCTGATAACAAAGAATTGTTAATAGAGTGGTCTAATTTAATTAAAACTAATCATAGGGTTCAAAATACTAGAACTAATTTAGAAAAACCTGAAAAAAATAAAACTACTAAAGTGTCTAAATTACCTAAAACATCTAAATTACCTAAAACACCTGAATTATTGAAAAATTCATGGAAATGTTTGATATGTTCTCAGGACACAGGAACATTAGGAAACGATATTCTAAACTGCCCCATTCATCCATTCTTTACTCAAGAGATGTACAAAAAAACTATGAACAGTAGTAAAAAACTTAAAAAAAAAAATAAAAGAAAAAATTAACAAAAAATAAAATAAAATAAAATATATTTAAATTTTTATTTTAATTTATATCATCATTGGGGTATTAAATGTTAGTGCATCTTTTTCCCTTACTTTTATTTCAAAAACAAATGAATGTTGTAGATTACTATTTAATAAAAATCCATTACATTTACTAAATTTACTATCATCAGTAATTAAATCAGCTAATTTGTCTATTTTTTCTAAGTCAGAACCTTCACCAAAATAAATGTTATTACCATTATCATCAATTCCTGTAATGTTATATTTAATAATTATTTGATTAATATTTAAATCTTCAGTATATTCGCCTATAAAAACACTACCCTTTTTTCGACTACCTATTATATTTGCTCCTTTTTCTAAATATTTTGTTAAAGGTTCTAAATATTTATTAGATTCATTTTCTTCAAACACTAATCCTCTAATTAATATTTTATCTCCTAATCTAAAATATTTTGAACTAACAAATTTATTAAGAGTCAATATTATACACGATTCACCTACATTATTAGTAGTATTAGATTTTAAACATATAATTTCCTTTACAATTAAGTTATCTTTTTCTTCAGAATATAATTCTCCATTAGGTTTAAGAATTTGTATACTCAACTTATTTAATTCCGAAATAGGAGATGTATGGTATTCGCTAATATCTCCATCGTCATTTTTATAATACACCCATCCTCTACTTCCATTAGTATCAATACACTCTATTTTATCACTATTTGTCTTGCTATAATTTTCTAAACTGTATTGGTTGTTAATACCTTTTACCAAACTATTATATGTATTGATACCCTGGTTCTTTTCACTGTAACAATATTCCTTATCAAAATGTGCCTTACAAAATATTGGTTTATTAAAAGTTGAGGTTGATATAATATTAGAACTTAACTCTTTAATGTGTATAATTAAATAAGGTTCTCTTTTTGATCCTAATGGAATATATTGTTTTGTATTAATAGGTTTGTTGTCATCATCTATCCCTAATGAGTAATTTAAATTCATATACCTGTCATGTGAAGGAATAATTAACCTTTTTAATTTAACTGATACTATATTTTTAAAACTTTTATCAACATTTACACCAGAATGAGTTCCTTTAAAAACTTTTGTTTCTGTATTCATTCGATCACCATTAGGTTCATTTGGATTATATTTTTGATATTGTTGATTTTTATAAGTAAATCCTGAATCATTTTTAACACGCATACCTCTTAATATTTTAGCTTTGTCATCTGGTTTATTAAAGTCAAATGCTATATATTCATTATTTTTATATACCGGTATTTCGACATAACTATCATATGTTGGATTAAAATTAACTACATAATCATACCTTGGTGTATTAGTTGATTCATATGAATTTACATTATCTTCTAAAATAACCCCCTCCCATTTTCTATCTATACTATTTACTATTAAATTGTAAGTTTTAATAACTTCTTGTGGTGGAGATGGAGTCGGTATCACGTCACTTAAATTATTTACGTAAGACGCATTTAACGATGTTTGGTCATTATTTATTTTTAAAGGTGAATATAAACTTTTAGGGTTTTCTATTTTATTAGATTCTTTATATTCTAATTTAGGAGCACCAATATATTTATTATTAAAAGAATCATTTTTTTTAGTATCTGATATATCATTTGGTGATAATTCTAAATCAGAATCTCTATTTCTTTGAAATTCAGCCAATCTATCTTGTATAGATTTATTTTCGAACGAATTTGATAATTTAGAAATTTCAGATTCTGAATTGAACATTGATGAAAATTGGGAATTAATATCCCCTTTATTATTTGAACCATATCCTGGTAATATATTATCTTGTTGTTTCGTCTCATTGGAATCGAATTTTTCGACAAATTGTCCTGATAATTGCGGTGGTTGATTCGTGTTTTGCGAATTCTGAATATTATTAAATTGTCCTGATAATTGTGGTGGTTGATTCGTGTTTTGCGAATTCTGAATATTATTAAATTGTCCTGATAATTGCGGTGGTTGATTCGTGTTTTGCGAATTCTGAATATTATTAAATTGTCCTGATAATTGCGGTGGTTGATTAGTGTTTTGTGAATTCTGAATATTATTAAATTGTCCAGATAATTGCGGTGGTTGATTAGTGTTTTGTGAATTCTGAATATTATTAAATTGTCCAGATAATTGAGATGAAGTGATATTAGATTGATTAGGTAACTTAAACTGATTGTCCAAACTATTACCATTAATATTTTTTTTTTCCATTTCTAATTCCTGTTCTTTTTTAATTTGGTTTTGTCGTTGATCTTGTATACTAAATTGATCATTCCAAGTATTATTTTGGGGCTCATTATGAGGATTATCCCTAACTTCGTTAATTCTTTTGTTCTGTTCTCTTTCAAAAATTTCATTAATATTTTTTTTATTATTATCTGTTTTTATTCTAAAATCTATATTATTTGGTTGACTTTTAATTTCACTATTTCTTGATGATTGAATTTTTTCAAACCTATTGTTTACATCATTAGGATCTCTTATTAGTGTCTGAACCGGATTTGTGGATAAATTATTTGGCATATTCTTATTATTACTACTAGCTATTCCATTGTATGAAGCATAATTATTACCATTACTTTGACTATTATCTATAGATTGAAATTGAGACATATTATTTGTATCTTGATAAGATAGATTTACATTCTGAAACTGTTCATTGTCTACACTTCTTTTTGTTTGTAGTTCTTCATATTTATGGTTCATATCTTGAGTATTATTAATCACTGATGGAATAGGTCTATTAGAAATTTTATTAGAGTATGAATCATTTAAACTCATTGTTCGCTGACTTATTGACTTATTGATATCGTCTATTTTAGTAATATGTGGATTATTACTCCTTTCATATTGCTTTGTAAAGTTATTTAACATCCTATCTAAAACTCTTTTACTTAATTCATTACTATATTTAACTGAATCTAAATTATCAGGAATATTAAAATTTCTACGATCAGTGTAAATTGTTTTTAAGCACTTCATTAATTTTTCTTCAAATTTACTATCCTTACTTAGGTCAGTTTTATATTTTTTATAAATTTTTTCACCTATTATATTATATAGTATATTATAATTATTTTTTGAAAAATATATTTTTTCCATTTATTACAATTTATATATAACATGATAAAATTTTAAATAAAATTACTTATTAGTTTTATTAAAAAAAATAAAATATAAATAAAATATAAATGATTAATGATAATTTTAAAAATCACAATATTTTACCACCGGATAAAATAAAAATTTCTAAAAATAAAGCTAGAGATATATTAGTTATAGATTCAAAGAATAGAAATAAATCATTGTTTCCAAATTCAAACAGTTATACTTATGATTTGATGAATAGTTATAAAAATGTAACAGAAATAGAAATTATTAATGCGTATATACCATCTTTTTCTAAAAGAATAAATAAATTAAATAATAAATTAGATGTAAGCTACAATAATCAACAAATAAATAGTATATATTTAAATGAAGGTAATTATTGGGACGATGATAATATTGATAGAAAAGGTGAACATTTATTTAATAATAATTTAAAAAAATATAAATCTATTTATGATCCGGAAAAAAATGAAGGCTTACAAGTTTTTTATGATTTTAATTCAAAAAAGTATATATTTTATGATAAAAAACCCCCTGTAGTATTAAATCAGCCATATAATGGTCCAAATAATTTTACTTTACATTTTCAAAATGATAAAAAAACTAAAATCGAGTATATGGGTAATGAAAATTTTATATACGATTATTTAGATAATACTTGTGGTAAATTTCTAGGTTTTAAATCTCAAAATTATAGCAATAGATATGTAGTTAATAATATTTCTAATTTTAATGCTTCAGAACAATTAGTAACTATAAAATTTGAAAATAAACAAACCCTTGAAGATTTAATATACTTAATTAAGATAGGTAATAGCAACTTATCATTTTATTTTAATGGACATGATACTATAAATGGCAATGTATATAATTCTATTATTGTAGATATTAGTAGTCCCACAGTGCAGATAAAAACAATCGATTTTAACAATTTAATTTTGGAATTAAATACTTACGAATTATTAAATAGTATAGATGGAAATCCTATTACAAGAGATATCAATATTAGTGATTTATTTACCCCAATTGTTTCAAACTATTCTATTAATGAACTCGATAACCCATATATTCTCCTAAAAATTCCAGAATTAAATAGGTTTGATTCCAAAGATACTACAACTCAAAACTCATTTGCTTTAATCAATATGTCGGATAATAGTAGAGTGTTTGAAAATTCTAACCCTGGTAATATTAAATATTTTAATCCCCCATTACCCTCAATAGATAGATTATCAATTAATTTTTGTAATCATGGAGGTTCAGATGTTAACTTTAATGGTTTAGAACATTGTTTAATTTTTTCAATTGAATATATCAATCAATCTTATCAATTAGAATTTTAAAAGCATTTATATTTATGATAAAATTTATATAATTTATTTTTATAATTTTCAGGATTTTCTAATAAACTTTTTTCCTCATTATAATCGTCATCTAATTCTACTTCATACAGTGTTTCTCTTTTATAATTTAAATTATTATTAATAATTTCCTTAAAAAATAGTCTTACCTTGTTTGTATCTATATTGGAAATTATAAAACTTCTTATAAGTATTATATCGTGTTTTTTTAAATCTTGTAGTAGCAATTTTGATTTAATAGATTCGCCAAATAAAATTAAAAATATTCTTTTTTTTAAAATTAAATCATATCTTTTTATAAATTCTAAATATGTCATACTGTTTGAATTTATAATAATAATATATGCGTCGGTATCAGAAAAATTATTATTAACAATTATAAGATTATTTAAAGGATGACATATATGCCAAATTTGTATACTATATAATAAATTATTAAATGAATAATTAAATATTTTATAATCTAAATTATTACTTTTTAAATCATGATCTTTGTGATCATCATAAGGTAATGTAAACAATAAACTTCTTTTTTTAACATCTTTTATTTCATTTATTATAGTTAATTTTAATTTATTATTCATTATAATATATAATTTCATTAAAATATATATTATAATTTAACACTCCCATATACACTTTCTTTGTAAATGTTTATTAATATAGCATTTATAAGAACTTTTTTTAGTATGACTCCAATTTTCACACCAAGGTAATTGTTTTTTATTTTGTTTAGTATCCCCTTGTAGTTTATTTATTGGTGATAGATGTTGAATTATAAAATTTTCATTTTGTGATTTGTGTGATAAATAGTATAAAATCAATAATAATAATATAAAAAATATGATATATTTGTAGTTCATTATATTATACTAAGATTTTTTAAGTTTATTTTCTTTTTTCCAATTTTCTAATCTATCTTTAAAATTATTTATTTTTAATATAGTTTCTGGAAGATTATTATAAGATAATAATTCATTCATAGTAAGTTTTGTCCGATTAAAAGGATCGGTTTCATCGTTTATTAAATGACTAGATATTACCGATTTATCCATAAAGATTTTAGACTCTGGTAATAATATAGGTTCTTCAATGGGGGTCATCATTATTGGATCGCAAAATTCTGAAGGTAATTCTGGATATTCAAATTCATTTTCGGTTAAACTATCTCTAAATTTATTGACTTTTTCTATAAAAGATTGAATATCATTTATCTTCCCATTATTTACGAATGTGTCTAAATTATTTAATAATTTTGAATTATACCATTGAGGTATACTTAATAATACTTTACTAATAGAATCTTGTTCATTTTCAGACCATTGATAACAAAAAGCTGTATGTATAATTTCTAAGATTAAATTCCATTTAAATTGTATTTTATAATAATCAAAATCAAAATTCAAGATTGATATATTTTTTTCTTCAATTAAGGAATATGTGAAAAATACTAAGCAGTTTATAAATTTATTTAAATTTAGAGAATTATTTATACTTAATGGAATATTATGTAAAAATTTATCTATCAATAATATATTTGATTCAAAATATATAACATAAGTACTCATCGTTATAACTTGTTGTTGGATAAGGTCTTCATTTGTAACAATTTCTCTAAAATTTGTGCTATTTTTTAAATCATTAATTTTATTTATAGAAGAAGTTATTTCTTCGAAATAAAAGCATACATCTGAAATCAGTAAATGTGCTAAATTGTTCCATTTTTCCGAATTTTCAAAAATCTCTCTTAATGAAGTATTCCATTTATATGTATTATCAAATATTGATATTGTATCATTTTTATCTAATAAATTTTTATATAGTATAATATACTTACTAATAACACCATTTATTTTATATCTCGCCGTCATTTTATTATAATAATTAGAACCATTGGAATCTATTTTATGGTAAAAATTAATTAAACAATCCATATATTGTTTCAAATTGTATTTAATAATGTTATGATTATTAGAATTTATCAAAATCTCAGAAACAATGTGATTATTCACTGTAATAAAATTTAAAAATTTAATTTTAATAAAAGTCTTTTCTTCGTTATTATTAAGAATTTGAATTGACAAATTAACAATATGGGAACTATTATCACCTAACATATTGGCTTTAAGTTGAGTTTTTGAAAAATCCAATATAGATCCTATTATTTCTATAGAATTTTTAGGAAGCCTATTTGAATCTTCGGTAATTATTTTAGACATGTCATTTACAACGAATCTCAAATATCTTATAAATAATATATTATCAGTAATACTCGTATATTTTTTATTTTGTAGCTTTAATTTCACTATTTTATTAGTTAATTTAGTTATATAGTATTTTTTCATAGATGTTAATGAATTTCCCCATCTTACGGAATTCTCTTCTAAATTTATTAAATCGTTTAATTGTTGAATAGTTCTTACATTTTTTCTAATTTTTTCTATAACTGGTAATAATCCAAAATTGAAAAATTTATTTATTATAGCAAATATAATACTATACAAATTAGTATCTATTTTATTTGATTTAGAATCGTTTATTTTCCATTGGTTATAAATATCATCATCGAATATTTTACAATCGAGATCATTTGTAGTTTTGAAAAAATTTATTCTAGAATCATGATAATAACCCATTATAATTTCAAATGATATGTTCATAAAGTCTAAAGAAGATAGACTTGTATCTTTATTAGGATCAATAACATATGCCATCTTTGAATAATTTTTATTATATTCTAATAAATCTATATACCAATCTATTAATTCTTTTTTATAATTTTTAATTAATATAGTAAACAATGGTGTAAATTCTTTTTCTTTTCCCCATAAATAATTGTTCTCTTTAATATGTGAGTATGTTCTAAAAATATTTCCTAAAAAGGTATTTTCCATTTTTTTCCCATCATCATTTTTCCAAAAAGAACTTAAAATTATATTTTTACAAATTGGGTGTTCTAAAAAGTAAGTGTAAATTTGAATACTATCTTCTAAAGAGAACAAAACTTCATTAACTGAAAAATGATATAAAATATCTAATATATTTTTAAAAGCTTGTATAGTTAATATATTAATATCATTGTAAAAATATTTTTCAAAAATTATTTTCTCACTTAGTAATAAATTTTTAAGAAATGATAAATTATTTTTAGATATAGTATCATTTTTTTTTAAATTTTCTACTGTCATATTCCCAGAAGATAAATATATTACTAAATAAGTACTAAATAGCTCTTTTTGTTCTAGATATTTTACACCAGTATTATCAGATTCATGTTTTAAACACTTATTCATTATATATTTAAAACCTTCTTCTTTTAGTTCATTCAATAAAGATATGTCACTTGTAACTTCATTGTTTTTTGGATAGTTTTTTGAATCCATTTGAATAATATACAGATAATTTTCTTAAGTGATTTCAAATTTTTAATTTGAATTACTGATAAATAAATATATTTTAATATAATAGTATGAAATTTGTATTTAATAATGTATTTATAATAATTCTTGCTTTGGCAATTTTAGTAGTAGTAGCACAAAAATTCAATACTTATGAAGGATTCGCATTAAATAGAAGTTCCTGGAACTATTATAGACTACCTAATAATTTTACTGGTCAACGACAATATAGAAAGGTCCCTAACGCAGCCTGTACTGGTAGAAGAATACGTGATACTGGGAGAATGAGTGATTGGAATTGCCAAAGAGCATGTGATCGTGACCCAAGATGTAATTGTATATCTAAAAGAAAAAGTGATAATATGTGTCGATTAGAAACTGGGACAACCGCAAATGGAAGATCATATTGGGTTAGGAGAAATTGGAATGCGTTATTACCTAAAAATGATTCTGAATATAAAAAATTACCTAATAGATCGTGTGGAGGTAGTATGATTAAAGACGTGGGGCGAATGAATGCTACAAGATGCCAGATGCAATGTAATAGTGATAGAAAATGTCGATGTATCAGTCATAGAAAAAGCGATAATATGTGTCGTTTAGAATCTGGACCAAATTCAAATAAAAATTCTTCATGGAATGCATACGTTCCAGATAAAGGAACTAAAATACCATATTGTCCTAATAAATACTATACAGAATTTAACCCAAGTTCATGTAGTTATCCGGATAATCCATATTGGTGTTCTAGAACACCAAAATCAGGATATTATTCAACTTATAGTGAATGTAGAACTAAATTTAGCCCAGATAAAGATAATTACGATAATGAAGATTTTTTCAAACTGATTCATGAAGCATATGAATTAAGCACCAGAGAAAAAGATGGATGTATAAAATCTAATCACCCTGGATATAATATATATAAAACTGATGATTCGTCTCTTGTTGTTTCTGGAAAAGAATGTAGAGGAAAAGAACAATGGCAAGGATATAAAGATGGTATAAACCAATGTCAAAGTTCATGTGATAAAAAAGGGACAAAATATTTTATTTATGGTAATAAGAGAAAGGATAAATACAATCGCTGCAAGGGTAACAAATGTGCCTGCTATTGTGAAGGACCTTTCCCGAAAAAAACAGAAACCAATTATAAACTTCCAAGATTAAAATCACTAATGAATAAAGTGTTTCGAATAAGTTGTATGTTACAAGCCAATCATGATGATTATTTTGAAGTTAAAAAATGTTATAGTGAACTTCAATCATACAATAGTGATATATTTTATGAGAAAGTAAGAGAAGCTTCTAAAATTTGTAGTAAAAATATAAATGCTGATAAATTTTTATGTAATAAATTTAAGCGTCAAATTAAAGAGTTAACTGATTTAGCAAGAATTATAAGGGCTGAAAATAATAGCAAAAGTTCTGGATGCTATTGTTCTAAAGCATTGGCAGCTAAAGGAAAATGTGTCCCATGTTAAAAAAAAGATATAAAAAAATAATATTATTACAATATAATAGTATGATTTTTTATTTAACTAATTTATTTTTAGATGTGGTTTGGGGAACAACTTTTTGGGTTATAAAAAAAACTTCAGGAGGTGTGTATTATCTTATATGGGGAAATGGGACTGGACAACTTCAGGATGAAGGAGAATGTGAAATGATTATATTGAGTAAAGAAAATATAGAGAATGATGAATGTATTAGTAAATTACTTGAACAAACTAAACTACAAGGAGAACAAATTAAATTATTAACAGATAGTATTATGAGTTTAAAAAAGGAAATTAAAAGGGAAATTAAAAAAGATTAACTTATAGAAAATATATATGAATATAGTATATATGAGCCATTTTCAAAAAATTGTCAATCCAGAAACTGGAAGAAAAGTTAGTATATATTCGGTAACAGGTATAAAAGTTTTAAATAAATACCAACAATTAGGAGGAGCAGGAACAACACCAAAAAAATGGTCAAGTTATTCTTGTGTTGGGTACGATAAAAATAATTGTAATAGTCAACCTAATAATAGATGTAAATGGAGTGAAAAAGGTAAATTTTGTCGTAAAACACAAAGTTCTTCCAAAAAAAGAGGAAAGAAAAATTGGGGATTATTTAAAAATTTAAAAAAAAAAGATACCCATAAAAAAACGATAGCTAATGTTTTTTCACAGGAAGGAAGGATTAGAAGAGAAAGACAAGAAAAAATAATGACTATTAAACAAAATATAATTGATAAAGAAAATGATGTTAATACTGTTCAGGTATCCCTTCGAAAATTAGCAGAAGAACTTGGTGATCTAAAAAGTCAATTAAACCAACTTGAATCAACAAATTAATTAAAATGGATCATAAATTAATCAAAAATTAATCAAATGAAACTACAATTTTTACATTATGCTTATTAACAGTCCTTGTTGCGGATACGGATAATGTGTTTCTCTTTTTTCTATCTTTTGTTTTTTTAGCAGAAGGTATTTTATAGACATTTTTCATACTCTGATTCATATCAGTTTCAATTTCTTTTAAATTTTTTTCAATATAGTCTATTATTTTATTACTTATTGCCCATCTAAAAAAATTTAATTGACCGACTGTAGTCTCAATATATTCATCTTCTTCAAAATAAAAGTTTATTCTTTCTCTTCTACAAAAAGGGTCAAATTGTTTCTTTGAATATCCTTTCAATTGTAACTTGTAATCAATATATACTATAAATTGTGTTTTTTTATTAAAGTTATCATTATAATCTGTTATGATGTAATTTATATTTTTTTTTTTTGAGAAATTTGTTACAAACCAATCTATAATTCGCAATGAAATTTTTGATTTTCCATAAAGTATTTTCTTAATTTTAGCTATATTATCTTTTTTTAAATAAAATTTCTGTAGTGAGCTCATTAATAAATCTTGTTTATAAGTTTTAGATACATTAGAATTTATTGACATAAAGTATAAATTAAAATTAGCATATAACTTTAAGTATTTGAATTTAGATTATTAATATAATTTAATTCTTTTTCTTTTTATATTTTTTTTTTAATAAATTATTACATTCTTGTAAAGTAATAGTTTCAGGACAGGTTTTTTTATCATATGGAACAGACACTATTTTTCTATATTTTCCCGATCTCATAATATACGGACCATGTGGTCCATTTATTATAGAAATATTTCCAGAAAATTCTTTAATAATACTTTTGTCTTTTTCTTGGATTATTTTAATTATGTCTTCTATTTCAGAATTAGGATCTTCTAAATTATAATTTTTATCTTTATAGTGTGTGTAAAATCCATTTTTGCTAACCTTTATTATAATGTCAGCATTATTATATTTTCCTACTATTTTTGGATACTGTAATAACTTTATTGATTCATCTAGTGTAATATTTTTATATTTTATATTTTCTGGTATGGCTATATATTTAGGATTTTCATTACCTAATTGAATAACTGGACCATACTTAGCTTTATAACAATAAATTTCCTTACCACTCACAGGATCAATTCCTAGAACAGGTTTTTTGTTTTTTTCTTCCCAATTAATTTCTTTTTTTTCCTTTGTTAATTTATCTACAATTGGGTGAAATGAATCATATGCTTTTTTTAATAGTGTTAATTTGTCCATATTCCCTGTAGCAATATTATCTAAATCATTCTCCATGGAAGAAGTATATTGGTAATTTAAAATATTATCAAAATGTTTTATCAAAAATTCTATTACAATTTTACCAAGATCAGTAATAAAAATTTTATTTTTTTCTTTGAAAGATTTAGTCTTTTTATTTTCTTCATTAATTTTATCTTTTTCTAAATTAATTAACTTCAATGTAATATCATCCCCTTCGCGTGTATCCTTCACTACATATTCTCTTTTAAATATTATAGATACCAGAGATGAAAATGTAGATGGTCTACCTATTCCCTTTTTTTCTAATTCTTTAATTAGAGAAGCTTCTGTGAATCTCCCACAAGATTTAGTTAATTTTTCATTCCCATCAATTTTATCATATGTTACTTGTTCGTTTAATTCTATTTTATTTATAATATTATCAATTTCATTGATTTTTTCCAAATTATAAATTATCCCATAGCCTAAAAATAATGTTTTATCAAAACTTGTATTAAATTTTATTTTATTTTTATCATTAGAAATCTCTATTTTAAGAACTTTAGTTTTTAATTCGGACATTTGGGAAGATATAGTTCTTTTCCAAATAAGAGAATAAATCCGCTTATCTATAGATTCAAATGTTTCATCCAAATTAGGTATAGATACATCTACTGGTCGAATACATTCATGTGCTTCTTGTGAGTTTTTAGAATTATTTTTATATTTTCGCTCACTATAAAAACTTTCATTATGATTAGTAATTATATATTCTTTTATTTTACCCATACAATCTTCACTAATTATTTTAGAATCAGTTCTCATATATGTAATTTTACCTGCTTCATATAATTTTTGTAATCTCTGCATAGTTACTTTGGGCGAAATAGATAATTTATTACTAAGGTCTTGTTGGATTGTAGATGTAATGTATGGAGCACTAGGTTTTGATTTAGAAATAGATTCATTTATAGATGTTATTTTAAAATGACATGAAATAAATTCATTTAATAGTTTTTTTATTTCTTTATAATTTTTAATTTTTTCGGTACATTTACATGAAAAATTTATATTATTTACGTTAGTAAAATCACCACTTAATTCATAATAATTAGAAGATTGAAAAGATTGTATTGTTTGATACCTATCATATATTAATCGTAATGCTGGAGATTGGCATCTTCCTGCTGATAACCAACTACCTTTAGAATTTTTTTTTTTTACATGATGCCACAATAATGGTGATAATTCAAAACCAATTAAATAGTCTAATATTTGTCGTGATTGTTGAGAATTAACAAGGTTCATATCAATTAATTTAGGTGCACTAACAGCTTTTTTAATAGCTTTTTTTGTAATCTCATTGAACACTATTCTTTTTGTGCTATTTATATCTAACTTTAAAATATCAATTAAATGGTAACCTATAGCTTCTCCCTCTCTATCTAAATCTGAAGCAATAATTACTTCTGAACATTTTTTTTTCCATAATTTTAGATCATTAATATATTTTCTTTTTTCCACAATATTTACAAATTTAGGTTTAAAATTATTACTTACATCAATTGCCCCTAATCCCTTTTTTTTATCTAAGTTTCGAATATGACCAAAACTGGCTTTAACAACATAATTGGTACCTAGGAATTTTTGAATTTTAGAACATTTGGCAGGAGATTCAACTATTACAAGTATTTTAGACATTATTTAATAATTACAATTACAATTATTTTTATATACAATTCAAAATTATTTAATCAAAATATTTATAAATATTTAATAAAAATATTAAATTTCGTATTTTTTAAATTTGGGTAATTTTAAATAAATATATCTTTAAATTAGTATTACAAATGAGTAATAGAAAAAAAGATTTAATAGATTTTTTAATCGAATACCTTGTTGTTTCAAATTATTCTAATTCCCTTAAAATTAATAATGACGATATAAAATCCAAATTTAAATTAGAAAATTGTTTCAATAAACATATGTTTGATATAAAACTTAATAAATATTCAAATACCGCAATAATGGAACAGGAATATTCAAATTATAAAGAATAAATAATAAGGAATAAGGTTTTTGTTTCAAAATTATATATAATATTATATATAACTCAAATGAGTAATATAAACAATGATTATCATATTGTGAGTTCTCCTAATATGTTTGAAAAAATAGAAAATTTAGAAAATAGTATAAAAAATATTGAAAATTTATTACAAACTATTACAGATAAAATTAGTATAGATAATTCTAAATATTCTGGAAATAAGAAAGAATATTTATCAATGTTTAAAAAAATTACAGAAGTTTCTAAATCTAATAAAGATATTTTACAAGAAAATAGAAAAATGTATACTGACGCTTTGGAAAAAATTACCGAAATATCTAAATCAAATAAAGATATTTTACAAGAAAATAGAAAAATGTATACTGACGCTTTGGAAAAAATTACCGAAATATCTAAATCAAATAAAGATATTTTACAAGAAAATAGAAAAATGTATACTGACGCCCTGAAAAAAATACAAAATACTGAAGAAAAAAATATGGAAGAAATATTACCTATTCTTAATAATATGACAAAAAATACTCAGAAATTAGAAAATAATATTTGTGACCCTAATTATTCATCAAGACTGTTTTATAGGCAATGGAGAAACAATTCTATAAATAATAGCTACATGGAATCTAATAGTTTAAACAGTTTATTAGGTATGCCTTTTTATACGGGTTTATCTTCCGAAAATAGTATATAATAAAAATTATTTAAATATATTTATTATATATCATATAATGAGAGTGATAATCAAAAATAATTTTGATGATACATCTTATTGGGTAGCAGTATATTTAAAACATAAGATAAATCAACATAATAGAACTAAACCAAAAATTCCATTTATTTTAGGTTTACCAACGGGCTCAACTCCTCTAGGAGTTTATAGATATTTAATTAAATTTCATCAAAATGGGTTTTTAAGTTTTAAAAATGTAATAACTTTTAATATGGATGAATATGTTGGATTGCCTCCTGATAATCCACAGAGTTATCATCATTTCATGTATAGTAATTTTTTTAATTATATAGATATTCCAAAAGAAAACATAAATATACTTAATGGTTTATCAGTAAATCTTCAAGAAGAATGTAATAAATATGAAGAAAAAATTAAATCAGTAGGTGGAATTGATATTTTTCTTGCCGGAATAGGATCAGATGGTCATATAGCATTTAATGAACCAGGTTCTTCTCTTCAATCTAAAACTAGAATAAAAACGTTGTGCTTGGAAACAATTACCGATAATGCCAGATTTTTTGATTCTATGAATGATGTTCCTACTCAAGCCCTTACTGTAGGTTTACAAACAGTATTTTCTGCTAAAAAAGTAATAATTATGGCTTCAGGAATAAAAAAATCTATAGCTATTCGAGAATGTTTAGAAGGTCCTATATCATCACAATATACTTGTACTGTTTTTCAAAACCATCCTAAATGTATAATTGTATGTGATGAATTAGCCTCTAGGGAAATAAAACATAAGAACTATTTATATTACAAAAATCTTCAAGAAAATATAGATTTATATGGAAGACCAATACAACATTATTTAAAAAAATATATAAGTGATGACGATAAAATTCTAATCACAAGTCCTCATCCAGATGATGATGTAATTGGTATGGGTGGAACGATGAGTTTAATTAAAAATAAATCAAATGTTAAAATTTGTTATATGACCAATGGTTTAGGTGGATTAAAAGATGGTGATAATCTAGGTAATCATACAAGGTTAAAAGAAGCAATGTCATCTATATTAGTTTTAGGATATAAATTAAATCAAGGATTTGATGCTGAATTACCTTTTTATTATACCAATTCAAGAACGGTAAGTAATTTGGATTATGATAAAATGAGTGGAATTATTAATGAATATGAGCCTCAACATATTTTTATCTGTATTGATACTGATCCTAATAAAACCCATATTAAATGTGCTCAAATACTCCAACAATGTCAATTTAACAAATCATTAAAGAATATATGGTTATATCAGAGTGCTTGGGGAAATTGGAAAACATCAGAAATTAAATCCAATATAGGAATTTATATAAATAAAGAAGAATTTAAAAAAAAATTATTATCTATAGATATGCATATTAGTCAATACCAACCAAAAGTTACAAAAGAAGAAAAAATTGATTCATTTAAGGACATAGTGTTAAAGCAAAATAAATCAGAATTATATCCTGGGAATTATGAAGAAAAATTTAGAATTGTTGATAAAAATGAATTTGTAAAAATGAATTTGTAAAAATGAATTTGTAAAAATGAATTTGTAAAAATGAATTTGTAAAAATGAATTTGTAAAAATGAATTTGTAAAAATGAATTTGTAAAAATGAATTTGTAAAATTAAAAAAAAATAATGAAAAAATTTATTTATAACAATTATAAATGAAAAAAAATACTATTATTGACTTGACAACAAATGAAAAAATATTTAAGGATGATTATTCTTTAGAAGAACAATACGCCGCGGGGATAATTGGTAAATTTGTAAAAAAAATATTTTCCGAAAATGAAGACAAAAATGTAAAAGATAATGATATAGATAATGTGAAATCTGTTATATTAAATGACCGAGAATTATGTGATTTAGAATTATTACTTAATGGTGCTTTTGATCCTTTGGAGGGTTTTTTAAACCAAGTTGATTACAATTCAGTATTAGATAATCTAAGATTAGATTCTGGAGATTTATGGCCTATGCCCATTGTCCTTGCTAAACAAAATCAAGAATTCGAAGAAGGACAAATCATTCAATTATGTAATAGTGAAAATTTACCTATTGCTAAAATGCATTTAGAAAGTATTTATCAACCCGATTTAGATAAAGAATGTCAATCGGTTTTTGGTTCAACAGATACTAATCATCCTTATATTAAAATAATTAAAGATAGAAAAGGTTTAGTATATTTAGGGGGCAAAGTAGAAAAAATCCATGGAGTTCCTCATTTTGATTTTGAAGAATTAAGATTAACACCTAATCAAACTAAAGCATTTTTTAAAGAAAATAAGTGGGATACAGTTGTTGGTTTTCAAACAAGAAATCCAATGCATAAATCACATTATTTCTTATCTAAATATGCCCTCGAACAAACAGGAATAAAAGGTGCTAAAGTATTAATACATCCGGTTGTTGGTGTTACGCAATCATGTGATATAGATTATCATACACGAGTTAGATGTTACAAAGAGATTATGAAAAAATATGAACCAGATACTGCTAAATTATCGTTGTTACCACTTTCTATGAGAATGGCTGGGCCTAGGGAAGCGGTTTGGCATGCTTTGATTAGAAAAAATTACGGTTGTTCCCATTTTGTTGTAGGTAGAGATCATGCTGGTCCCTCCTTCAAAAAAGAAAATGGTGAAGATTTTTTTGGACCATATGATGCTCAAGAATTATTAATGAAACATGCTCAAGAAATAGGTATAGGTGTTATTACATCAAAATTAATTGTTTACGCTACCCCTAAAAAAACCGAAAGATGTTTAGGTTTTGCCAAATATTATCAAAATTCAGATAATAAAATGAATGATGGAATATACTCACCTATAGATAGTATTGAGCAAGATAAATATGATATTCATACTATATCTGGAACACAGCAAAGAAAAATGTTAAAAGATGGAGAACCTATTCCTGAATGGTTTTCATTTCCAGAAGTCGTTACTGAATTAACGAAAGGTTTTGTTCCTAAAAATAGAAAGGGTATTAGTATTTATTTAGTTGGATTATCTGGTAGTGGTAAAACTACCATAGCAAAAGCTCTTCATGCTAAATTATTAGAATTAGAATCCTACAGAAAAATATCTTTTTTAGATGGGGATGTTATTAGGCAAAATTTATCAAAGGGATTAAAATTTACTAAAGAGGATAGATCGACTAATGTTAGAAGAATAGGTTATGTCACCAGTGAAGTAGTCAAGCACTGTGGTATTGTACTAAGTGCTAATATAGCACCATACCAAGATGATAGAGACTTTAATAGACAACTGATTGAATCTCATGGGAAGTATGTTGAAATTTATGTCAATACTTCACTTGAAGAATGTGAAAGAAGAGATGTTAAAGGATTATATAAAAAAGCTAGACAAGGTATTATTCCACAATTTACCGGAATAAGTGATCCTTTTGAAGAACCCCTTAGCCCAGAAATAATTTTAGATGGTAATTCAGAAGTCTCATTAATGGATAATGTTAATACTATTATTTCTTATTTACAAGAAAACGGATTAATGTAAATATCTTACTATAAAAATTAAAAGTATTAATTACTATTAATTTATATAATTTAATAACACTTGCCCATACAAACAAAATATGGATTAAGTAAATTCTCCTTATTATACGTCACGTTCTCTTCATTTTTATATTGAATTATCGATCCACCTGCATAAATCAATACTGCATGAGAAGCACAGGTATCCCACTCACTTGTTGGTGCAATTCTAGGATATATATCAGCTTCTCCTTCGGCAACTCTCAATAATTTAATACTACTTCCAGCACTTTTTAAAATAGGGTTTTTAAATTGATTGACATATGTTTCCGTATCTTCATTCATGTGGGAACTTGAACATACCAATCGAAGATTTTCATCTGATAAATTAAATCTAGATACAGATATTTTCAATGAATCGCCAGTTTTAGTATTTAATTTTGATGAACCAGATCCCCTACATCCTATATATATTAGATTATCTACAGGAATACCAACAACTCCTAAAACAGGAGAACCTTTATGACATAAACCTATATTTACAGTAAATTGTCCATTCTTTTTAATAAATTCTTTGGTTCCATCTATTGGATCAACTAACCAAACCCAATCATATAATTTACGTTCTTGAAAAGATAAATTTTTATTTTCCTCACTAATAATTATAATATGCTGTTTGTATTGATTACTTAATGTTTCTAATTGTTTACATATATATTTATTTACAGTTAAGTCGGCTATAGTTAATGGTGAGTTATCCTGTTTATAGGTTATATCTGTCCCATCTTTAAGATAATTATTATAAATATCTAAAGCTATTTTATTACTATGTTCACATATTTTTATTAGTTGATTTTTAAAATTTTTTCCTTGATAAAACATTTATAATATAATATACATTTTTATCTTAAATACTTTATTTAATTTAGAATATTTAATATAAATTTTTAATGAGTTTTAAATTATAATATAGATTACTTCCATCATCTAACACATCATTTTTGTCACTATCTATAAAAGATACATAGCCTTTTTTACTATAAAATTGCGAATAATTAAAAAAACATCTATCTAATGACCATAAATTTAACCTTATATTTATTGCTCCTAATTTTATAAGTTCTTGTTCAGTATTCGATAATAGTAAACTACCATAACCTTTTTTACGGTATTTTTCGTCAATATACATTTCTGTTATAATTGGGTCACCCTTTATTATATTTAACTTTATATTACCTATATTTTTACCATCCTTCTTTATAACATTTTTTAATACATTTGTATTTGTATTAACTAATTTAACAAATCTTAACATAAATAGTGTTTATTAAATTTTAGTAAGTTTATTATTTGGTAACAGCAATTAAAATACCAGCAATCAAAATAACTATACCAAGAAATAGTATCATTGGCCAACTTGACGAACATCTATTATTAATTAATTTTGCGTATGAAAGACCTAATTTTGAACTTATACCTGATAAAATTAAAAACATTAGCATAAAATCATATTTTATATTTCCAACAATAATATATTGTAAAGACGAAGTTAAGGCCGAAAAAAAAGTGGTCATTGAATTAGTTGCCATCACCACATTACTATCTACTTTTAATAATAAAAGTAGAGGTGATACCAACATTCCTCCCCCTATACCTAACATTGTAGATAAAATACCAATTAATAAGGCACAGAAGGAAATAAATATTAATCCCTTTAAATTCATTTTTATGTTAATTGATGGTTGATATTTATAATTTAAATAAGTAACGTAGCAACCTGAAATCAAACTGAAAATGGATTGACATAGTATTACGATAATATTATTATCGAATATGTATCTTAGGACAAAAAAAATTATAAACACTAACTGATAACCTACAATTAATAATTTAGTCTTATATAATGATACATTACCAGTATGTTCATTTAGAGTAATGCCATCATTTCTGGGAATAATAATACTTATACCATCTATAGTAACTTCATTATCTTGATCCTTAGTTTTTAAAAAAATTTTATACATTTGGCGTGCTTTCTGTAATGTTTTTAATCCTGTCATTAAAAGTAAGGTAAATATTAACCATTTTAAAACATAAGTCTCGATAATAGTATTCAAATAATATCCAATATAACTACCGGAGGCATCAAAACACATAATTTGAGACGCTATAAAATAATCTATTAATTTATGATTTTCATTATAAATATGTTTTTTAGGAATTAGTATTACCATTCTTATGAAACTATTAGCTAGAATTGATATTACAACAAGAGGTATTATAGTTTTTAATTCAAACCCACTTAATAATATAAAAAGAGGTATATATAATCCTCCACCTCCTATACCCACCGCGCTCGAAATTGTTCCAAATACAAAGAATAGTAAATAAAGTATAAATTGCTCGGGAAAAATTGGAAAAACAGTTATGTTATTACTTCCTATAGTCTTGTTCATTAATTATTAAATCTTTATTATTATAATTTCAAACCTTTATATAATGAAAGTGAATTTGTTTCTATTTTATAAACTTTGATGTTTTTAAAAAAATTTAAAAAATCTCTATTTTTCAAACATTCATGGCAAAAATAATATTTACTAATGTTATTTATAATTATAAACCTACTTGTTTGTAAAGAACAATCCTTATCATGACAAGGTTTAATCCAACCTTCTAGGGGAAGACTATTATAAACATATTTATCATAATTATTTACTGATTTAAGTAAAAATCTATTATTTTCATCATACAATTCTAATTTGTCTGCTAAAAAGAGTTTTTTATTAACTTTATTTAATTCATAGTTGATAGGTATTTTCATTTCAAGAGAAATATTGTCTTTTTTGTCATTTGAACTTGATTCACTAAATTCATTTGAAATTGATTCACTAAATTCATTTGAACTTGATTCACTAAATTCATTTTGTTTTATTTTTTTAACATTTGATTTAGAATTATTTTTATTATTGATTGTAATTTTTAATTTATTATATGATTTTTTATTTTTAAAACATGATAACATATAATTAATTAATATAGTATATTTAAGTTTATTTAAGTAATTATTATTAATTAAATAATTTTAAATTAGAAACTAGCATTTTGTTGACCATCGTAAGATTCTGGTGTATTTCCTTGAAATCCTTGAGCACAATATTGATCATCATAAGATCCCACACAAGACTCTTGATTAGATCCTGGTACATTATTTTGCTGTGCTTCCGTTAATTGTTCTGATGAAGTAAATTCAGAAACAGGAGCAGCATTTGAAGCGATTCCTTCTATCTGACTTGGAACCATATTTTCTATAACATCATGAACTGTTTCTGATGGAATACTTGATCTAGCTATTTGATGATTTGGTTGAACTAATGGAGAATCTAACATATTATTTACGTTATTAGAATCGTCATTTGAAGTAGGAACTACTTCACTGTTATTAGTATCGGTTGAATTATTTACTAATTCGCCTGGCATTTGAACTTCATTAACATCAGATACATTTCCAGATTCTTCATTAACAGAAGGCAACCAAGAAGTTTGACCAGCCGAAGCAACACTCAATGAAGCATCATAAAGTCTTAATTTATTAGCTTGTTGTAAAGTAACTACAAATGCTATGGAGACGAGTAAAGCTATACTAGGATCTCTAGTAGCAAGAAATACAATTAAGAAAGCTACACCTATTCTCATTAATACATTATCCATTAAATTAACAAGAGATTTTGGTAATTGTGGAGCAGCAAATGCCGCATATAAACCAATAAATACTTTAAGACCAGTGCTTATGTACACATTATCCAAAGCTCTATTCAAAACTGTTTCGGATTCATTAACAACATTTTCTAACATATTTTTGATTTCTGCCATAGTATATATTTATAATATTAGATATTTATTTTAGAATTAAAATAAATTAATTCCTATAATTAGTTCTTTTTTTATATTACGCTATTATTAAAAAGAAGCCTGATAATAACAAAAATAAATAAAAATTTGATTTATTTAATTACAATTAATTTAATTTTAAAAAAAACATGCCAGTAACAACAAGAAGCAGATTAAAAGCATACAAGAAACAAAGCGACACCCCGTCAAAAGTTGCAAGAAAGCCGAGAACAGTTAAATCTAGAAAAAAAAATATTTCAAATGAATTGTCTCTTAAAAACCTTTATATTAAGAAATATAAAAATGGTCTAAAAATTGAGTCTGATGATACAAAAACAAATTCATTGTCGGGTGAACCTTATGTAAAATTAGGAAATAAATGGATGTATTGGAATGCTAATATGAAGTGTTGGTTTTGTTCAACTACATGTGAGGAAGATCTTATTAAAGGAGGAGCAAAATGGTTTTCTAAAAGAAAATCTAGTAATAAAAAATCTTCTAAAAGAACTAAAACAACAAAAAATTCTTCTACTCCCGAACAATTCTTTAAAGATATGTCTCTTACAACTTATGGTAAAGGTTATCTGTTATGTCCTAAAAAAAATCATCCTGATTGGGGTGAAAAATACTATCACGAAGGATGGTGGATGTCAACCAAGAAAGGTTGGTTCTTTAAGAAAGAATATCATAATTTTCTAATGATTAATGGTGCTATGTCTGTAGAGGAAAGTGAATCAGATATGTCTGACTATGGTGATGAATATGATGAACTGGACAAATCACTATTTAACGGAACAGTTTTAAAAAATTATAAGAATGGACTTATTCTTAAGCCTAAAAAATCACATCCTGATTGGGGTGAAAAGTATTATCATAATGGATTTTGGAATGGATCTCTTAAGTCTTGGGTATTTAAAACAGATGCGAAAGATTTCTTAGTTCAACATGGTGCTAAACTATCATAAACTAAATTAATTTAATTGCTATATATAATATATATTATATTTAAGTTAAAGATGAACTTTTTTTTCTTGTATTATTCTAAATGTTATTTAAATTAAATAAGAATATATTTAAACCTATACAATTTTATATTGATCAAATAGGAAAACATCAAAAAAAATGTAATAACAAGTGTTCTATTATACCGCCATCTGAAATAGTATTCAAAAAAAATCAAAAAACCCGTATAATAGTTATTGGTGATATTCATGGAGATTTTAATGCATTATTGAAAGCACTCTATAAATCTAAAGTTATAGATTTACACGGAAATTGGAAAGGTGGTAATACTATAGTTGTTCAATTGGGAGATCAAATAGATAAAGGGGGTAGAGGATCTTATTCAGTAGATTATACACATGATCAATTAGAAGAATTAAGAATTATCGAATTTATGCATCATTTACATAATATCGCAAAAAAAGTAAATGGCGCTGTTTATAATTTAATAGGGAATCACGAACTAATGAATGTAATGGGGGATTTTAGATATGCCACTAATGATCATATATCTGGATTCGGAGGTAATAAATTAAGAAAATTATTATTTCAACCAGGTGGCCCAATAGCTAAAAAATTAGCATGTAATACTAATGGAGTAATGAGAATAGGTAGTTGGTTATTTGTCCACGCTGGATTACTACCAGAACATGTAGATAATTTTACTATACCTGAAATGAATGATATTGTAAGAAATATTTTATTAGGAAATGTTAATTTAAAAAATATTTCCCCTAAAATAGAAAATCTTATATTTGGTAGCAGTGGTATATTATGGAATAGGGCATATTCCAGTAAAGTTAATCAAAATTGCCATATACTTGAAAAAACTTTAAATATTCTGAAAATTGGTAAACATGGAGGTATGGTAGTCGGACATACTCCTAAAAATAAAATAACACCTAGTTGTAATAATAAAATTTGGATGGCTGATATAGGAATGTCTACAGCTTTTGGTGGTGACAATGATCAAAAAAATGTTGAAATTTTAGAAATTTTAAACGATGGAAAATCTGTTAATATAATCTAAAAATAATAATATTTCAATATTATATAATAAATGATTAATTTTATTAAAACATATATAGTTAGTTTAATTGTAATAGGTATTATAGATATCCCTGTAATATCACAAATTATGTCACCAATGTGGAAAAAAATGATTGAGGATATACAAGTTAGTTCTTTTAAAATAAATTCATCGGCAGCATTTGTAGCTTATTTATTACTTGCCCTGGGATTATCCGTATATTCAATCCCTAATATTAAAGATAAAAGTCTTTTAAAAGACAGTATTATTTATGGAGGATTATTGGGTATTATTATTTATGGTGTATTTGATTTCACTAATTTAGCAATTATTAGAAAGTATAATTTAAAAATAGCATTAATAGATATGTTTTGGGGAGGAATACTTTTTACAATATCTGCGTATATATCTAAAAAAATATTAATAAAAATGAAAGATATTATATAAAGTGAAATATATTTATAAAGTGAAAATATATTTATAAAAATTTGAATATAAATTAATATTTTTTTTAAATGTTAATTAATATTTTTTAAATGACTAAAATTTTACAACCTCCAAACCAAACTTATATTCTTTTTACAACTAATGTGGGACCAAAAAACAAACCATCTCTCGGAATAGGGACAGGAATTACATTAGAAGATTGTTATCGAAATTGTATAGGTGTAATACCTCCCAAAAATTTAAATATAGAATTTACTGATAATGGAATTATTGATAAAAGATCTAAAATAGAAAAAATATACGATTATGAGAATTTAGATATTAGAAGAGATAATAATAATGTATTTTTAGTTAATTATCCATTAGATATTGAAGAACCAATAATTTTTTGGAATTTACCAGAAGATGTATTGAAATTTCTCTTTCCAGAAAATATGGGTATAACTTTTATAGAGGATAAAATATATATTGTTAAAACTGCGGGAGATATATTAGCTTGGAAAACTCCGGTTACTATTCTAGATGATACTTTTGGTGAAAAACAAAAAGTTACAGTTCATCGTGTCAAAGAACTAGAAAAATCATATTTTACTAAAAATGGTGGAAAATTCTTTTTCCATAAATGTATTATAAGACTTAGAGAAGGTAAATTAGTTATTTCATCTCAATTAATGGATAAAAATGGTGAATTAGAATGTGAAAATTTAGAATGTGTTATTGGTTTTGCTCCTCTTCCAGATAATTACGATTAAATTTAATTATTTTAGGATGTATCTTCCACAAACATATATTCTGCTAATTCAGGTTCTTTCTTTTTCCTTTTTTTCTTGCAATCTTTTTTTGGTGATTTATTTAATTGAGATAACATTGATTCTATACTTATATTTGGATTATCATGAATTTCATAAATATTTATATTATATTTCATTTTCCGATAATAAGTTCGTCTTTTTATATATTGTCTTGGAAATATTGAAAAATTATCTACAATATCCCAAGCAATAGGAGGTTTTTTATGTTTCTTTCTTAGTATTCGACCAATCGACTGTATAATATCTGATTTAGGAGAAGCAAAAACAACGGCATCTAAATCAGGTATATCCATACCTTCGCTGCTCATAGAATATGTTCCTAAAATAATTGATCTTTCTTCTGATAATTTTAGATCCTTTTGTTTCATCCCACCTACATAATATCCTATATCTGATATTTTACGATCAGTAATAGCTGTGTATATATTTGTTAAATGTGCCCTACGATCACTTAGAACTAAAATTTTTTTTCCTTGGTCAAGTAATTTCTTAATAATTTGTATTACTAATTCTAACCTCCTATAATAACCAGTGACATTATTAATCATTCTTGGAGTACATATTTGGCCCTTAAACCCAGCTATTTCTTCTTTACAATAATTTTCATCTTGGCAGTTATATTCAGCTATATTAATATCTACAAGAAAATCATCTCTTTTACTTATTTGATGTATCATAGGTCCCAAAAACCAATAAAACACTTTTGATAAACCATCCTTTCTTTTAGGTGTAGCTGATAATCCAAGACTATATTGGCTATTTACTTTTGGAAGAGATCGTGAAAAAACTTCAGCAGAAATATGATGACATTCATCTACAATAGTTAAACCAAAACTCTGAAATGTATCCAAAGGATACTCTTTCATTGATATACTTTGTAGCATACCAATAACTATATCTTTATTATCAATATCTATAGTCTTTGCTTGTATAGTTCCAATTCGAGCATCAGGCAAAAATTGAGCAATACGTTCTTTCCATTGATTGATCAAAAATTCTTTATGTACAATGACAAGTGTTTTTTTAGAAAGTTTAGATATAATATATAGGGCACAAATTGTATTATGCGTAACAGTATAATCTCCTAGTAGAAATCGTCTATTACCATCAATTTCAAATCCATAATAATTATCAACCTCTAATTTTTCCAATCGTATTCTGGTTGATAATACATCTTTAATTTGTTGACGAGGTAATGTTTTTTTTCTGATACATTTAACTGGTATTTCCTCCAATCCATCTCCATGTATATTTGTTCTATAATATGTTCCAGGTTTTTTTTCACACCTTGATTTATAAGCAGCAAATCCAAGAGATCTGGCAACATATATAATATCATCAATTAAATTTTCTCTTTGTTGTATTATATTGTAGCCACCTTTGTCATAACTTCCAACTGAATCAATAATACCGGCCAATAATTCTAATTGAATTTCTCGTGTATTACATTTATAATTATATGGAATATGTTTATTCAGTATTAAATTATTACTTTTTAACATATTTAAAAATTTATTTTCACCATTTGACCCTATACCTGTAATATTTTTTTCACCACTTGAATCACTATCTCCTAACCAATAACCTAAAGCATAAGGTTCCATATCAATAGTTTTTTCAGAAAATTTTGCGGATACGCGATAACCTAATAATGGACCTTCTTTACTATGATAAGATTCTGGTAAAGAAAGATAGTCTTTTACTGACATATCTACCTTAGCTCCTTTCGGATAGCTACTTTTTTCACCTGAACTTTTTAGAGATAGAATATGTGATTCATTTACAATATATGGATCGCCTTTTGTTGGTATAACTTTGTACATTTGTTCTCTACCCCTTGCTAAACTTAGAACATTTCTAGGTTTTGAATCATCGCCCATTAATTTATCACCAATTTGAATATATTGAACCATCTTTATAGTTCCATCGTACATCAGAATAGGAGTATTTATACCTAAACATTTACCATAACCACATGGTAATGAAATAATCCCTCCTCTACTATATTTTACGTAGCTTCCTTTCTTACATGAATCTAAAAATGCCTTTACTGGTGCTAATTGCTTTTGTCTCATTTCTCCTTTAAATTCCAATTCAATATTTTCACCCTTCTTCGCTTTAACATGGTCTGGTTCCCCAAATGTTTCTAATCCATAATATTTAGGCAAATATAATTTTTTATTACTTTCCAAATAAATTGGAAATGGTTTACTTTGGGCACCAAAATTGTTATTTACAAATGGACTTACCGTTAATTCTTTTTTACATCTATTAATATCTTTAAAACCAAATTCGGTTTTTGTTAATGCATATCCTCTCTGCGTTAATGATGTTTTTACGGGGCTTTTCTTTTTAATATTTAATTTCTTTTTAGTTTTTTTTTCAGACATTATATGTTTAACTAAAGATATGCTTAACTTAAGATATGCTTAATTAATATCAAATTTAATTTAGATTTAATATAAAGATTTAAGAAGAACGATATAATGTTAACTAATTAAAATGTTATAACACTAAATTTAAACTATTTGAAATGTTATAAAATTAATTTTTAAAAATATTATAAACTAATTTTTTTAAACTATAAAAAAAAATAAATTTGATTAATATATCATAATATATATTTAAAATCAATAACCAGTCTATGTTAAATTTAAAATATTATAAAATGAATCCAACTATGAAAAATATTGCGTACCGTGAAGCACTTAAATCTCCATGTTTTCATAAACATAGTTCAATTATTACTAAAGGATATTCTAAATTTATACTTGCTGGTCATAATAGTAATCAGCGAACTATATCTAGAAAAAAAATAGCATGCTGTCTTCATGCTGAAATGGATGCTATTAGAAAATTCGAACAGTGCTATCTGAAATCTAAGAAAAAAAAGCCGCGTTTTTAGCATTAGAAAAAAACCAAATCATCCTCCTAAATATAGATTAAAACAATATGTTATATGGGTTTTTAGGATACCAAACGATGAAGAGCAACAAAAATTAAGAAAATTTAAGGAATCCGCGCCTTGTAATGAGTGTAAAAAAGAATTATTAAAAATGGGTTTCACTAAATGTTGCCATACTGATGATTATGGTGAAATTCAATGTATTGATTTGAGATCACATGTAGGTTACGAAACATCATCTCAAAGTAATACAAAAAATTTATGTATTAGATATTAACGTCTTTTCATCTTATTTTTTATCTTATTTCTACTTTATCGTCCTTTTCAATACATTATTTTAAATATCAATATTATTCCTACAATTTTTCAATTTTTTTTTGAACATTATATAAATACTTCCGTAAAATTTGTTTACCAATTTTACCATTTATATTAACTTTTCTACCTGTTTTAGGATTAACTATATAATTATATTTACCCCCTGCTTTTTGATTGAATCCTGAATCTAAAGGAAGAGATTGACATGGTGTTAAATATTGACTAACATCTATTATTTTTTGGCATTTTTCACTACCTGCTTTTTGATTGAATCCTGAATCTAAAGGAAGAGATTGACATGGTGTTAAATATTGACTAGTATCTGTTGTTTGTTGGCAACCATTACCGGTAGCTAAATTACCAAAACATCTATTACCTCCTGTCATATGTTGTTGGGTAAATTTATATTTTTTGGACATTATAATATATATTAATATTTAATTTTATATATTACAATCTTATTAAACACATTTGGGATCCCATTGTGGTTGACGACATCCAAATTCTCTATTAGACATATTAGTATCAAGAATTGATTCGGCTCCTGTAAAAGCGGTATCTAAACTTCTCATACCCCCCGATTGGTGTAAATAATTTAATAATACTTTTTTGCCAATTTTACCATTTATATTAACTTTTCGACCAGTTATTGGATTAGTAATATAATTATAAATAATGGCTCCTGCTTTTTGTGAATTATTAAATCCTGGTTTAACAGCTGGTGAAGCATCTCTGGGAGCATAATCTGGTTTATTACAATCAAAATAAGGAACAATTTCAGGTAATCCACCTACGCTTTTTTCTACTCCAACGTAATACCCCCCGGCTTCTTGTTCTCCAGTGCATCCACAATCTGGACCACCACCCATTGATTCCATGGAACAACAATCACAACTTGAATCACAACTTGAAGATGGACAATCACAGTCACATTCACATTCATCGCATGAATTATGATTTCCTCCTCCTACAGCTGTTCTACCTAAAGAATATCTACTATTAAAAGAAATTTCAGATAAACTAGGAGTGCTAGTATTATTTGTCCCTAACTGATTAATAGGATTACCTAAACAATCTTTTCCAATATAGTTAGAATTTTTGCTCATATATAATATATAAACATAATATTAATTAATTTAAAAATATTTAAAAATAAGAAAATAATAATTATATATAATTATGAGTCAGTCTGAACAAGTTTCAACCAATCAATCACCTATACAATCTAACTCTAATATAAATTTATCTAATGAATTATCCCAAACAGACGCAATTAAAGTTTTAATTAGAGCTGCCCAAGTAGCTCAAGAAAAGGGCGCTTATTCACTTCAAGAAGCATCTCTAATTCACCAAGCTGTATCAACATTTATGGTTTCTACAGATGATACTGATAAAACAAATGAAGAAGCAAAAGAGCAAGTAATTAATAATACAAACAATGTTACCAGTCAATAATCTTTTAAGTATTCTTAATATATTTCTTTATTTCATAATAATCTACTAAATTTTTATTATGTGATATATTTTCAGGTATCCACTTTTTAAATTTCTTATTGTATTTACAATCTAAATAATATTCTAATCTATTTTCAAATATTTTTTTCATAAATTCAGAACATTCTAATGTATCTATGCGAGCTACTGAATTTTTATGGATTTTCTTCTTTTTAGAATCATACAAGTAATATATATTTGGTAATTCTGTATCTTTTTTAACCAAAAATGTAAATAGTTTTTCATCAAATTTTAAACTGTTATTATCATTTTCAAAAAATTTCAAAAAATCTAAATCTTCATCAATAGTTTCTTTTCTCGATTCGATTAATTCTTTTTCTTTTTTGATTTGTGTTAAAAGTTTATCTTCTAATATACTTGCGTTTTTCAATGAATCTAAATTCTTGATAAAATTTAAATCATTATTTGTATAGTAATTAACTGGTATATCTGATGTATTAAAATATAATGATATATTTGGTCTATGTAAGGAGACAGTATGAAATAATAAACCTATGATTTTATATTTACTTTTAGGTATAAATTTATTTATTAAATAATTTAACTCAGTATATACAAAATATTTCCTTACTCTAATATTACATAGTTGAATACTTTCATCTTCATAATAGTTTTTTTCAAGAATTGTATACATCTGTGATACATTATCTAATAAATTATTCGTTAATTTTTTATTATTATAGACTATTAACGAATCTAATAATATTGTCCATTTTTTATATTTATCTTTAATTAATTCGCATTCAAAAATAGTATTATTAAATATTTTTTCAGAAAATCTGAAATTTACTATTAACATCTTAGGATACTTATGAGATGATGATAATTTTCTATCAATTAATATACTATATCTTTCATTATTTATTGTTGTTAAATATAATAGATATTTATTACCACTCGTAATTGTAGATAAATAATGGTTATATTTTTGCAAAGTAAATAAGTCTTTTTTTTGATTATATAAATCATTATTATTTGAAATAATTTTTATTTGAAATATTTCAGTTAATTTTTTTAATATGTCAGATTTTAATCTGTTATTTTTAATATTATACGCATATTTATTACAGAATTCTATTTTATTAGTATCCATCGTTAATAATACTTTATATTGACAATCTTTTAATATCAAATTTAAATTTGATTAAACATTTATATATTATTTAAACATTTACAATTAATATTAAATTAATGGAAAAAAAAAATCATATCGATATAGATCTTTCTAAATTACCTCTAATTAAAAGCGAAATATCCGAATACGTTCCAATTGAAGAATTTGAAAAGGATTTATCAATTCGAATAAAAAAATATCCCTATGTTACTCATATCAAAATTGAAAAGTATACTTATATGCAGAAAAATGGATTAGAAGCTATTAAAACCATAACGAATAAAAGAATACATGGTAAAAAAGCTGAAATTAAAAAAAGATACGAGAGTATTAAACCTTTTGGTCTTGCTAAAGTAACACAGTCTAATCAAAATCCAAATGATGGTATCACTACATTAGGTGCTGAAGTATTTATTGAAAGTCCAAAAACTATTAAAAATAAAAATAACATTTTTACTAAACCTGATAGAAAAAATGTTCCCAGTTTTTCAAGTGCTATGAAAGCTTTTCGTCCTAGTATGAAAAATTTAGAAAAATTTAAAAATTTAAAAGATTTCACATCTCCTATTATAAGCTCTACATCAGAATCTGGTTTTACTAAAAATAGTTTTATACCAAGTGGGATGAAAAGTAAATTAGCCGAAAATATGAATCTTGAAAAATTTTCGATCGTTATAAAAAATATACCAGCTGAAGAAGATATCAAACAAATGGAGTATTCATTAAAAGATATGTTTAGGCCTTTCGGTGAAATAGAAAGACTGAAAGTATTATCGGATAAATATGATAGAAACTTAACACGCGATATAGCTTTTTTAGACTTTGTGTATCCAACAGATGCAGAAAAGTTGTTAGCAAGCAAGGAGCGATTTACTATTGGTCATAATATCTTAAATTTAGAAAAATCAAAATCAAGAAAATGAAGCATATGAAGTATCTAAATCATCATAAGCTAATACATTTTCATCTAAAGTTTTTTCTGGTGATTCATTTTTTAAATCAGTAATTTCAGAACTTTGATTTTTTTCTATTAACTCGTTTTTGGTATCTTCAGATTCTATTTTTTCAATATCCAAATATTTTAACAACTCATTTTTGATATCTTCAGATTCTTCTTGAGAAATATTTTGTATATTATCTTTTCCTTTAGTTCTTTGGATAGTTTGTTGTCTTAAATCATCTATGGTATCAATATCTAAAACCATTTCATTATCAGAGTAATCAGTTTCATAATCAGATTCCTCGTAATTATTGTAATCACGTTCAAGGTTATTATTATTATTTTTTAAAACTATATGAACAATAATAATAGTAAAAAAATAAACAATCGATATAGTAAAAGTATGAAAATTCATTATATATAATAGGGATAATTTTTTTTTTGTTTATCCTTATTATAACATATTAATTACTGATAATATTTTATTGTATAATTTTTTTGAACTATTTGGTTTTTTAATTTCAATTACAATTGAAAACCAACTATCTCTATTATTTGTAGTATTTGTAATTATAACATTAAATAAATTGTTAATATCTATAATATATTCCTCTATTTTTTCAATATCATGGTATTCGTATAATGAAGTAACACATTCATCTTGATCCTCTTTTTTAACAACTGATAAGTGTAAATCATATTGATTTATATTTTTAATTATTTCTGAATTTATAATCCGATATGTATAATTATCGTAATTTCTATTATCCACAATAGTCAAACTGTTTTTGTTTTTATAAATTTTTTTATTAGTATTGACTTTAAATTTTTTTATATGTGGAAACTTCTGATAAATATTACTCATAAATACTTCAACCACTTTATGTGAAACTTTATTAATAAATGTTCCATTATTTTTTTTACCTACTTTTATTATTAAATTATTATTTTTATTAACAATTGATATATTATTAGTTATAAAATCTTCCATTAATCAATTATTATACTTAATATTTAAATAATAATGTAATCAAATTATAATCAAATTTATAAAATTATCCAAAAGTATTTTCACCTGCGTAACTAATATATAAAAATTTATCATCACTATGGTATTTTTCATAAATAGATGACATAAGATCGGATGATGGTATTAAAACGGTATCATTCACAAACAGATAAATTGCCATATACGAATCTAATTTAATTCTTTTTCTAATAACATATAAAAATTGTCCCATTGATAAATCCCCTGGAACTAAAAATTTATTTCTATCAATATTCGCTATATTGTTACAATTTTGAACCCTTTCGACTATTATAGGAACTCTATTACTATATTTACTTAATATTCTAGATGATTCCTTAAGTCTTTCTTCTAAAGTTTTTTTTTGTTTATATATCATTCTATATTATATATTTTTAATTTAATTTATAAATAATATTTAAATTTGATACTTAATTTTACTTAAAGTTAAAAAAATTAAATATACTAAATAAATGAATAAAAAACAATGCATTTTATTAAGAACTTCAGGATCAATTGTCCAGAAAAATATAAATTCTGAACTAAATATTAATGAAATTAATATTGGTCAAATTAAAAATTTATTTAAAAAAACAGGAACAAATAATTTTGAAAGACACTGTGATTATGATATGGGTGAATACGTTATATCAATTTTAGGTTGGAAAACAGGTAAATCAGGTAGTGAAAATAAAACAGAATTACCTCCTCCAGAAGATAGTGATTTATATTTTGGAGATATATTAGTATTAAAATCTATAAGCTCTAATAACTCATATAATGATAGAACAATTGTTCACCTATCTAAGGATGAATATGAACAATTTATAGAAAAAGCATTTGGTGGATTTGAATCACTAGGTGAATCGGATACAGAATCGGATACTAAAAATGACGAATACGATTCTGATGATAGTTTTATTGTTAATTCCGATGAGATAGATGAAATTGACGAAGAAAGTATAGGCGAGGAAGAGGAATTTAAAACAGAAGATGAAACATCTGAAGATGATAATATGTCACTTCATAGTGATAGTGAAAGTATTGAAAATGGGTCATCTAATTCAGATAAGAGCACCGAATCTAAAAGTAATGAATCATCTAATTCAGAGAAAAGTTCTGATTCTATAAATATATCAATGTCAAATAATAATTTAAGTGAAACAGATTCAGAAAAGAATTAAATTAATATTTAATAAATTTTGATTTAAAATTAACATTATTAAATTAAGTATTTAAATGGATACTATTAGACAAAATATAATAGAAAAATTTGAACAACTACTAGATGGTGAAGAAAATGGAAAAATTTATTCTAAAGGTATTGAAAAAGGAATATATAATTCTTCTCTAGCCTTTGCTGACAAAAAAGGTATTATAAAAAGATGGGATAATAAAATTTTTAAAAAAATTTACTTGGCTAAAACTAGATCGGTTTATTCTAATTTAGATAAAACATCATATATAAATAATAATAGACTTATTTCAAGATTAAAATCTGGTGAATTTAAACCATATCAATTGGCTGATATGGAACCAATACGTCTTTTTCCCGAAAATTGGAAAAAATTTTTAGATGAAAAAAATAAAAGAGATAAATTATTATATGAGACAAGGAAGGAAATGGCAACCGATATATTTAAGTGTGGAAGATGTAAAAAAAACGAATGTACCTATTATCAATTACAAACCCGTTCTGCAGATGAACCCATGACTACATTTATTACATGCTTAAATTGTGGAAAAAGATGGAAGCAATAATTATACATATTATTTATTTAAAGAATTATTTTAATAAATAATATATATGGAAGTTTTTGAAATTGATTTTAATCAAACAAATATAACTGAAAATATTCCTATAAATATTTATTCCACAATAGGTATAGATACTAAAGGAGAAATAATTAAATTAATTAATATTGAGTCATTACATTCAAATAATTTACTCATAGAAGTTTTTGGAAATGTAAATTTTTATAAAAAAACTAATCTAGAAAATAAAAATAATAGTTCTAATATTTTTTCTTTTCATTGTTTAGATGAAACAAATTATTTTATTAAAATACTAACATATGAATATAGAGAAATTTATATTAATACTATTTCAGAAGAAGCCAAAGTTAATATGCTTTTCTTTGGAATGTACCAATTTAATAGAAAATTATTGAATTTTATTGATAAAAAAAAACTTAAAAATTTTCTTTCATTTTAAAACCATATCTTCTAATCTCCAATCTTCATAGTTTCCGTTTGGTAAGAATCTTCTTATTAATAATGGTATTTTATCTTCATTAAATTCTAAAAGAGCTATATCATAAGTGCTTGTGATATTATTGGGAACACTAATCATTGGAGGACTACCATTTGATATCATTTGTGCTCTAACTCCTAATATTTTAGCCTTTTCGTATTTAGTCAAATAAGGCGTTGCCTTTTTATTATTTTTATAATAGTTGTTATAGGTATTTGTATTAGAAATTATTTCATATTTTCTATATAAATTAACATTTGTAATTTTTTCATTAATAGATGTTAATTCTGATGTCATATCTATAGAATCACCATCTAAACTGTTAGAATCTGATTTTTCATCAATTGTTTGATCATCTATTGAAAATGATTCTGAAGCTGATTGTTCTATATCAAGGGAATCAGTCATTTAGTTATTATATATTATTATTATATTTTTAAATATATATCAAATTTATATATAATTATTTATACTAATCATTTTTCCAAGTAGTTTTACACGTAGAACAAATATACATATATTTTAAATTTATAGGATCATATTTCATAAATATAATCTCCCTTTGCGGTTTTACAAATTTAGTAATTTTTTTAGAATATTTTCCCAATGTGGAGGATAACTGCTCTTGTTTGCCCTCTTTTAGAATTATTAATAACTCCTCTTGATTTATTTTTTCTACTTCCGTAAACACATTTTTTATGTCTTCTATTTCTACATCTGTTAAATTTTTACAATGATATATGTCTCTATCATCTACTTGTAAATTAGTTAAACAATTGGTATTAACACATTTAATATTACTTATTCTTGGAAGCGTTGGATCATTAATAGTATATTGGCTCAATAAAGCAGTTTCTGTCAAAAATTCATTAGTGTAATTTTGTTTATAAACTGTAATTTTATCTCCTTCTGAATTATTATATTCTCCTTCCCAACCACAATTTTTACAATAGTTTTTTAATATGTAATTTTCCGAATCACTTGAGTCTTCTGAATCATCTTTAACTCTTTTAGTATATAACATAAAACGACATTTAGGACAAAAATTCATAGATATAATATATTATATTATATAAATTTTAAATAAATAATCAAATTTAAATAATTTTAAATCTTCTTAATTAAATAGAACAAATATTCAAACTTTAATGGCAGTATATTCACATCCATATGTAATTATGGGATTTGAATCAACAATTAAATATTTATTTCCACAGTTATCTTTAAAATATTTAGTATTTATATGGTGAGAAATATTTAAAGTTTTTTTGTTTTTCAAATATTCTTTTAAACTCTTTTTTAAATTATTGTTTAAATTTTTAGGGTAAAACTCATATAATAAATCTTTTTTAGATAAATTATATTTTTTAACAATATTATTAATAGTTAATTTAATATTATACTGAAGCTGTAATAAAAAATAATCCATTAATATTTAATTGTAAATTATATTTAAATGCTTACACTCTGTGAAATTTTTTTCCATCTTTTGTGACCTTTTGTTGTTTTTATAACTTTGTAAGTGTTTCCATTATTTTCTGAAACCATACTAAATCCTTCGTCAAAATTTTTTGCGGCTTTATTAGGCACTCTTTTTTTTTTTATATGTTTCTTTATTTCTTCAATATCATCTTTTGTTATAGATGTATTTAAATCTATGGAATCATTACTATTTACTATATTAATATCTACGGGTAAAATACTTTTGTTCACTGTAGGGTTATTTTTTTTAACCTCCTTATTGTATTTAGGATATAATTTACTATACATTGATTTATAATCTTTTTCTAAATCATTAATATTATAGGTTACCTTCATGCCATAAATTGGCGATTTCTCTGTTTTTCCATGTAATTTTTTCATTTTTTCAATTTTTTCCATATATTTTGAATACAGTTCGATGAAACTTTTTTCCATGACAGGTAGAAATTTTTCAAAATTATTAGGTGGTTTATTTAACATATTTAACACTGCTACTTGTAATGTTCTATATGATATTATTCTCTGATATGCCTTTGCTCGTTCATCTATGCATTTTTCCCAGGATGGTTCCTGGGTTATAGGATTATCTATAAATAGCATTTTAAGAGATTGTGATACTGTCCCTAAATTTTGACAACTTGTCCAAGGAGGACCGGACCATGTTCCTAATATTGATAAACAACATTTACCATTGACATAATAATTTGGATGAAACCGTGTATTTTCTCCTTGTGTCTTTGCTAATACATGGGGTGGGAAAAAAGGATACTGGTCAGGAAACTTTCCTTGAAACATAAAGAAACCACCAAAATAGGGATTATCCAAATCTCGTGAACCAATCATAAGAATTTTAAATAAATTATTTATTTTATCAGTGTTAAAATCAAAATGAATATCACTTGATGTATATCCCTCTCTATCTTTTAAAACTAAATTTCGATCTGCCATAACTCTAGTTCTCGCTATAGGTGATAATGAATTACTATATGAAACTTTAGACATTTGTTTATTTATTCATCATATAATCAATAATTTCAAATCAAATTTTGTTTATTTTTAATTAATTAAAAATAATATATAAAAATAAAATAGGCATAAATGTTAAATGATACAGTCACTTTATAATTTATATTATATGTCAAGAATGTTAAAAGATAAATCTATAAGTTCAATTATTGACTATTATTATAATGATTATCAAAAAGTTGAAAGAGTATATCCCCATAATGGTGGTTTAATAGTAAATATGTATAATTTAACGTATGAACCAACGCATATAATTGATACTATTTATCTAGGTAACGCATATAATGCTTCCAATTATTCAAACATAATAAATAATAATATTAAATTAATTATTAACATCACTGAAGAGATTCCAAATTATTACAATGATGTATCTGATATAGAATATTATAACATAACTGTAAAAGATTTAAATAATAATCATCTAACCGATTTCTTATCCATCACTATAAAAAAAATAAGAAATTATATATTAGAAAATAATAATGATGTAGATAATGATGTAGATAATGATGTAGATAATAATAATGATGTAGATAATAATAATGTTGTAGATAATAATAAAAAAAATGGAGATTCCAATAAAAAAAAAAATATACTTGTTCATTGTTTTATGGGGTCAAGTAGATCTGCAACAATTGTAATTGCTTATTTATCAAAATACCACAATATGACCATTGACGAGGCGTTGAAATATTGTAAAGAAAAAAGAGATTTGGTAAATATAAATACTACTTTTTACGACGATTTACAAAAATGGTATAAATTAGAGTGTATAAATACTAATTAAAAACCATATACATGCATAAATTCACTAACGTGTATATTATATGACCAGGTTAATCGTTTATATATTTAATATTTAAAAGAATGAATAAATAAATTTTGAATTGTTAAAACTTAAAAATTATTTATTGTTATTATAATAGAATGCCGAAAATCAAACTTAGTATTAATAATAAAGATCTTAGTTCTTTAGAAATATTTTTAAAAAAACATCGAGCTAATACTGAGTTTACTCATACAAGTATAACAAATCCACCTGCTAGTTATTATATTGATCCCAAAAATTCACAACTTCAAGATGAATTTTTTGAAAAGTATTATGAACATATATTCACTAATAAAAAACAAGCACATTTAACAGAGGGTATTAGAGACTGTCATATTACACCTGTTAAAATAGATATGGATTTTAGATTTTGGCAAAATAAACAAGACGATAATAAACCTGTAAGAATATATGAATTAGAAGATATAGTTAAGGTTTGTCAATTATATATGAATAAAATGGAACAATGGTTTGTAACACCTGATCCAGAAGAAAGACATTGTTTCATTCTACAAAAAGATAATCCAGTATATGATATTGATAAAAAAACTAAAAAACCTAAAGAAAATGAAAATGGAATGGTTAGAGTCAAGGACGGAGTTCATATCATGTTTCCATATTTATGCACGGAAACTGAATTACAACTAATATTTAGAGATGATGTATATAAATCAGATGAATGTGATAAAATTCTAGAAAAATTCAAGTTTGATAATGCTTATGCTGATATTTTCGATAAAGCGGTTATTGATAGAAATAATTGGCAGATGTATGGTTCTTCAAAAAAAAAAAATGCCCAAGCATATAAAGTTGTTAAAATTGTAGAAATATATGATAATAAATATACTGAAATTCCATTAAATACATATACTAGCAAAGATTTAGTAAAATTATTGTCTGTTAGAAATAAAGATGAATTATCTCTTATAAAGTTTGAAAAACAATCTGAATTGGAAGAATATAAAACTAAAAGAAATGCCTTGGCATTAAAAAAAAGAAAATATAGTAAAAAGGGTAAAAAGAAAAAATTTTCAGTAACCAAAAAAGAACTAATTATAATTTTCGAATATGTAGATTGTTTAAATATTAAAAGAGCTATTAATCATGATACATGGATTGAAGTAGGATGGTCTTTACATAACATTCATAATAAAACTGACCATTTATTGAAAAAATGGATGGATTGGGGTAGACAAAATGGAACAGGATATGAAAAAGAACCAGATTCTTCTTACATAGAAGCCTGGGATAGTATGAGAGATTATGGTTTAGGTATAGGTAGTTTAAAATTATGGGCAAAAGAAGATAATCCTACTAAATACCAAGAAACTTTAAATAAAGATCTTCATCCGCTTATTTACAAATGTATTGGTAAAAAAGGAAAGGGTAGTAGTTATGACGTTGCTAAAGTTATGCATCATATGTTCAAAGACGAATATGTATGTGTTTCTATTAAAGATAATTTATGGTATTATTATAATAAAGATGAACATCGTTGGGTTGAAGACGATAAAGGTATTAATTTAAAGAAAAAGATTTCTGTAGAAATATATCAACTATTCAATAAAGAGGCTACAAACGCAAGTCATAAATCATATGAAGCAGGAGATGAATGGGATGAAAAGAAAGATAAGCTTTGGAAAATTTCATCTAGACTAAAAGAAACCTCATTTAAAAGTAATATTATGACCGAATGTGCTGAATTATTCTATGACTTTAAAAGAGAATTTTTCAATAAATTAGACAGTAACCTCAATCTTCTTGGCTTTGATAATGGTGTATTAGATTTAGAAACTGGGGAATTTAGAAAAGGTCGTCCAGAAGATTACGTATCAATGTCTACAAAAATTGAATACATACCTTATGACGAACAATCACAAGAAATTCAGGATATATATAAATTCTTATCACAAGTCTTAACAAATAGAAATGTAAGAGAATTTGTTATTAAATTAATGGCTACGTTTTTAAGTGGATCAACTAAAAGTGAAAAATTTCATGTTTGGTCAGGAAGTGGTGGTAATGGAAAATCCAAGGTAATTGAATTACTAGAAAGAGCAGTAGGAGAATATGCTGGAAAAATGAATATTTCTAATTTAACGCAAAAGAGGGGGGCTTCTACAAATGCTAATCCTGAATTGGCAAGAACTAAAGGAAAGAGATTTGTAAATATGCAAGAACCAGATGAAAAAACAAAATTAAATGTGGGTCTAATGAAAGAATTAACTGGTGGTGATAAAATTATTGCTAGAGCATTATTTAAAGAACCTATTGAATTTAAACCTCAATTTAAAATGGTATTAACATGTAATGATAAACCGGAGTTACCACCGGATGACGATGGAACTTGGAGAAGAGTTGTGCTCGTTGAATTTAATTCTAAATTTAGACATGAGCCTGATGGGGAATATATTAACAGTGAGTGGGTACCTAAGAGTGAAAAATATCCGGAATTCCCTATAGATGAATCACTTAATGAAAAGTTTGATGATTGGGCAGAACCATTTATGTCTATTTTAGTTCATGTATATATGGCAAATAAAAATAAAGATCTTATTGAACCAAATGAAGTTAGAGAATATACAAATAAATATCGAGAAGGCCAAGATCACTTTCAAGAATTTTCGAATGATAAAATTATTACTCTAGAAGAAGATGATGTCGAAAATTCTAAACTTATATTAATTAATGTCCTCTTTGATGAATATAAAAATTGGTATAAGGACAATCATGGTAATAATAATCATAAAAAACGTAGTGAACTTAAGTTATATATGGATAAGAAATTTAATAAATACTGGGTTGAAGGAACAACTTATAGTAAGAGAGGATGGAGAGGTATCAAAGTATTAGATAGTTGTTCGATAGATAGTGATCGCGATGAATTAGATTAATTATAATTAGATTAAAAATAATAATATTCTTAAATAGATCTTATTATTTTTATTGTATTAAATATATGTAGTATGCCTGTTTAGTAAATTTATTTTTTATATTCTCTTATCAATAAACCTATTATTAAAATACCAATAATTAAAAAGCACAATTTTAAATACTTAATAAAATAGTTTTTATCAATATTTTCATCCATATCATAATTTATTTGTCTTGTTGATGTATCTATTTTATCTAATTGTTTGTCTAGTTTTTTTTTATTTTCCTTTATTTTCTTACCTTTTGCACTAATTAATACATTTTGTCTATCTAATAAATTTTGCTGCGTTGATATAAGAGACAATCTATCCAAATATCTTTTTTCAAGATGGTGAAATAGTTCTTTTGCTTTTTCCTTATGCTTTTGGGGATTACCGGCTTGTTCTCTTAGCAAATTAAGTTCTGATTGTATTTCTATAGCCTTTTTTTGTGCTTTATTATATAATCTCGAATAATAATTACTTCTATTTTTATAAATGTCTTTTTCTCTCCGATAGGCATCACGTTGATTCTTATAATAACCACAACTAGGGCTTCTCGCTCGTCTTTTTGGCCTACTTGGTTTAGCTCCCATATTAATATATATAAATATTTTAATATAATCTATAATATTTATTTATATCTATTAAGTTCTGATTCGGTTTTTCTAAGATTTTTTTTCAAATTATACATATCTCTGTTAGCAGTTCTTATATCTTTTCTCACAATATTTGTTTCCTTTCTCTCGCGTTTATAGTCTTTATTAAGTTGATCTATATGTGTTTTAGATGTATTTTTTTTCATTTTTAATTCGTGTAATTGTTTCATTAAATTATTCTTGTGTTCCTCTAATCCTTCTGCTTTTCCTTTTTCATAGTTTGTTATAAATGCTTGTAATGCTTCGTCATTATCAAATCCACCAAATGAATTACCATCTTTTAAACCATTTCTCAACTGATCAAATATTTCTTGAAGCTCAGCGGCTTGTCTGTAATTCTTGTTTCTTAACGATTGACTAAGATCAGTTTTAACTTCATGTAAAAATTTCATAACTTTACCCTTTTCTTTTCTTCTTTGTTTTTGAATTTTATTTTCTACTTGATTATTCACTTCATCTTCGTCTTCTTGATCAACTATATCTGATAATTTTGGACTTGACCAATGTCTTAAGTTATATCTTAATTTATGTCTATTTTTCCCATGAAATAGATTCCAAAGAATTATTAATGCAAAAAGAACTGTTAAAACCATTATCGATATAGATGTTCTTTTCATTGATAATTTATCATTTTTTAATAAAATTAAGGGAATCATTACCCCCAATAAATAAGTAAATAAACTTTTTAATAAAAATAATTTATTATTTCTTCTCCATGTTTCATCTTGAGCTATCTCTACTTGTCTTCTTAATGTTAACACATCTTGTTTAATACTACCTATTTTTTTTTCATTTCTATTCATTTCTCTATCTTGTTTTTCTAAAACTATTTCAGATTTCATTTCGTTATCATACAAAGACTGTAATACAGTAGTATCTCTATTATACTGCATTTCTTTTTCTTCCAAAGCTTTAGCTTTTTCACTTCTTAACATATTTAATTTTTGATTAATTGCTTTTAGTGATTCCTGTCTATCTAATTCATCTGCACCAATACCTCTGGTTAAAGCAGTGTTTTCAGCATCTGCTCGGTACATAATCTCTGCCTTTTTAAGCATATCAGCATTTGCATCAGTGGAGGCTCTATAAGATGGCATATATATATTATAATAAGAAAATATTAAGACATTATCTTATTTATTTTCCATATTAAATAAATAAAAACTTTATTAAAGTTCCTATTTATTTCATTAAATACTTCATTAAAAATATTATAGCTACAATATTTAAAATAATTAATACATACATAGATAACCTTTTATAACTATTTCTTTCCCCTCCTGTTTCTATTTGTCTTTCCTTTGTTACTAATTCATCACTTCTTCCATTAATCATATCATTTTGTTTTGACAATCTGGTATTTCTTCTATAAATTAAATTATTTTTTACTTTAATACCATTTTCTTGTTTTTTAATTAAATCTTGGGTATATTCTATATTAGATTTTAAATCTGTTAAAACCTTATTTAATCTATTATTAATTCTTACTACCTTAGGTCTTAACTCAGATTCAGCTCTTGCTCTCATTAATGCTTGGTTTGAAGATCGGTCATATTTATATTTAAGGTATTCATTATATGTAGTATAATAATTTTGTAATTCTGTATCATATAATTCTTTTAATTTACTTATATTACATTTGCGTTGACATTGGTAGTCATTTTTGTAATTACATTCTTTTCTGATAAAATTTGAATCACACATCTATATATTATAGAAAGAAATTTTATAAGGAACTATAATTATATTATTAAATAATTATCTAACGCATCTATAAAATTCATAGTTACCCATTGTTTTACTTGGCCTATCTATTTTTACTACACTATTTGGTATTATATCATAATATTTAATTACAGGATCCTCCTTATTAATTATTGGCAATTGTAATCTATCTTTTAATGAATATTTTTTTAATAAATTAATTATTTCTTCTTCATTTAATTTTATATGTTTTGGAACTAATGAATGTTTAGTAATATTAAATTGTAAATTATTTAGCCAAAATATTTGACAGCATTTATATTTAGATTCCTTAATAATTTTTAAAATACTATTATTTGGTTTATTTTTCAAAATTAGCAACATTTTATCTTTTTCTTCAGTTATAAATTCTTCTTTAATTTTAGAAATTAACTCCCTGATAAAATTAGGTTTAACCTTATTCAATAGTATAAATTTAGCAAAAAGCTTATTATCATTGTCTGTATCATTCTTAATAAATATATCTAATTTTGAATTTGAATATAGGTATTTAAATGTCTTATCATCAATTTCCTTATATTCATTAGGAACTATATAATTCCTATCTTCTATCATTTCTAATACAGTTTTGTATGCTCTATAATATTGTGAAATAATATCCATTTAATAAATTTATAATAATAATTATTTTAAATAACTGTTATCAAATTTTTAAATATATATATTCTTTATTATTTAAAAATTTAAAAATTTAATATTAATTTCTTATGTTTTTTTACTGTTTCTTTTTTTTTTTAATAATCTTTTTTTTAATAATTTTCTTTTTTATTGGGACTAAACTTATACTTGGTTCCCCAGATATACCTGTCTCCTGAGATATACTTGCCTCCTGAGATATACTTGGATCTGAAGATATACTTGAAGAAATAGATGATGACGATTGATTAGAAACTGAAGATATTCTAAAATCTTCTGTGTTAGTTAATGAGCTTTTATTAGATCCTTTAAATTTTGATACTGGTTGATTAAATTTAATAATTTTTATATTTTTAGGAGTAATAGCTGTGTCTACATCTGTGTTTTCTAAAGATTTTGAAGATATTTGTGAATCCTCTGTTATAAACTGCTCAGGAATATTATCATTGGAAGCAACAGCTAATTGAGGACTTGGCTCAGACGAAGTTACTTCTAATAAATCAGAAGTTTGTGTAGATTCGTTTTCTGACTCAGCTCTTATACTGGGTAATATATTTCCTCTACTTGAATCTGAAGAGGCCGTTTCTAATAAATCAGAAGTTTGTATAGATTCCTTTTCTGACACATTACCTGGACTTGTTGGTGAATAATCTGGGCTCGTTGGTATATAATCTGGATTCGTTGGTATATAATCTGGATTCGTTGGTGAATAATTTGGGCTTGGTTGTTCATCGTCATTTAATTGATTAAAATTAGAGTAAACTTTAGGCTTTCTATTATAACTATCACCAAAATCCCATCCTTCTTCATATTCGGTGCTACCCACTTCGAATTTAGATCCATGATCTAATTGATAAGCACTACCTGGAACTTGCCAAGGATCTTGTTGTAATTCATTAGTTAAATCATCAGTCAATTGAGAATAATTTCTAAAAGATTCATTGGTATATTTAGGATAAGTTGTCTCATGTTCACTAATCTTAATAGTTGGAGTTCCGGTAGATGATAAATTTATAAATAATTTTGACAATTTCTCTACACTATCTGGAATATCTTTACTCGAATTGACTAAATAAATTTTTATTTGATTAAATATAACTGGTAATCTATTTAAAATATTTTCCTTATTATTTCCAAGATTTTCTAAAGTAATTTGTTCAACATTTAAATCATTTTCAGTTCTTATGTTAAAATGAACTTGTAAAGATTTATAAATACAATAATATATTTTTTGTTTTTCCGTCAAACTCATATGTCCATCAAAAAATTTATTCCATTCTATTTGTAATTTTCTTCGAATATATGGATAAGTTTTTTCATTTGGAATTACATTATATAAAATTACACCTGTTGATATTTTCTTCTCAGATTTTATAGTAACATATTCATTTTGTATTATACCACTTTTTGTATTTGTCCAATCTTGTATCTTCCACTCTTTTTCTCCTATTTGATTTGAAATATTTATATTATTTAATATAGTTTTTGATTTATTTTCTATGCCACCTTCCCAGTCTTTCCCATTATCTGTAATATTATTTTCTAAATATCTTATGTCTTTGGGATATAAATTATTTTTTGTTAGTCTATCTAAAAATATTTTGTCTTCGAATCCCCATCCCCACATATGATTAGGAAATCCATTAATTTGTTGATAATGACCAGTATTTATTGATAATATTCCTATTCTTTCATGTTGATTTGGTGAGAAACTTCCCGATAATTTATATTTATCATTAGATGATGATAAATTTAAAGGTCCGTTTTCAGGATAAACAAAATATTCAGGTATCAAATCTTCTTTGGGTAATAAATGGACATTATGAATAATAATATAATCACAATTCTGTTTTTGTGCCAATTCACAACCTGTATTAATTAAACTACCTTTATTAAATTTCAAAAATCCATTCTTATTTTCTTTATTCTTATTACATACTATTTCTTCTGGAACAATGTTATAATTTACCTGTTTTTGTTGTTGTCTGACAACATATATTTCGTAATTAGGAAGATCTATTTGAGAACTTTTTCTATAAGTATCTAGTAATATTTTTAATTTACTTATATTTTTATTTAGAATATCCGTTGTTTCTCCGCCCCCATTTCTTTCATAGTTTATATAATCATCATCCTTGTCGTCGTCATATTTTGTATTAGCTAGTTTATTTACTTTAATTATTAATATTTTCATTTTAATTACTTTTCGCTGTCCTCCTTTTAAATCTTCTTCTTTTACAATTGTTAATTCTTCCTTTAAATTTTTTTTAAAGCTATCTAAATCAAAATTTTTAGGAACTTTTAAAACAATAAAATTAAACTCCCGACTTACTGTATTAACTATTTGAGTCATCGTTTTATCACCAAGTGTTAACATAATTTGTGCATGTTCGTCATAATCTTCTCCTCCCCACGGAGGATCAAAAAATATTATATCTTTATTTGAACTATCTATTCTTTCTAATTCATTTTCATAACTACCGGCATGAGTTTTAAAACTACCAAAGTGTCTTTCATCTTTTTGAAAGTGGGTGTTAATGAGTTCCATATTATGCTTTAAAAAACTAGCCCTATTAACATCTAATTCAATTGCTTCTACATTTCTAAAATATTTACCAAAAGACATAGCATTACCTCCTACACATGCGGTAGCATCAATTATAGACATTTCTGGTCCAATACCCTCTTGTTTTAAAATTAGTTCAGATATTTGGTCCGCAAAATGTGAAGCGGTTATACTAAATGCAGATACATCATCCATAAGTATTTTTTCCTGTATTTCAAGAGGAAAACCATTTCTTTCTTTGAAAAAATGTGTATGTTTACCTGCCCAAACTTTATTTTCACGTCGCGCTTCTTCTAATGTATAACCTCTTTTGTCTTCTACTTTCCCATAACCAAGACTTCCATCATCATCTTTTTGCGGTAATGATTCGAATTCATTAACAGTAGCTTCGTCTAAATCATATATAGGTATAATTATTCCGAATTTACGTTGTAATCCAGTATAAGTTTTGTTTAATATTATTTCACTCTCTGTAGAATATTCATTTCCATTATACATTTTAGATAAATCTCTATCCTTCCAACTATAGATATTTATAATATTTCTTTTCGACATATTTATAAACTTATCCATAATTTTAAGTAATAAATCTATGTCCTCTCCTATACCTATTATTTTCCAATATGATATCGATTTGGTATTATTTTTTTCTTTTAATGGGCTATTAAAAATTGTTACCCTACACCAGTCAGTAAGTTTTTTAATATTTTCACCCCCTTTACCGATGAATATTCCCGCATGAACGTTAAATATTGGAACTATTCTATACTCTGTTAAATTTAATTTATCTATTTCCGCAATTAAATCAGTAATATTACTCTCTTTACCAGTAACAAATATCCTCTTATAGTCTATACCATCTCTATCTTCAGATGTGTCACTTATTTCTATAGAACAATCATATTGATTTTTTAATTTTTTTAAGTTCGAACCTCCTTTGCCAATTAAAATCCCAATTTTTTCACTCTTAAATAATGTATTGTCCCTGATTATATTCTCTCTCACTACTTCGACAAATACATTTTCTATTACTGAATTATTTTGTATTTTACTCGATATATTGTTACAGGTGTGTTCCATATACCAATATATACCTTCTTCTGAAAATAATTTTTTACATAAATTTATTGTGTTTTCAGCCATTTTTTCACAATCAGAATCATTTACTTTACACCAATTTATTTGTTCTTGAAGATTACTCAAATCATTCTCGACAGATATATAATGTTCATTTTCAATTAAAAATTTGGAATACCAATACATTTTTTTTGATGGGGATTTTATTTTTATCAACACTGATCCAGAAGATAATAAATTAATTAGATTATCACTTGAACAGATATCCCCATATAAGGCATATTTATAATTACGTACTCCATTTTCATCCTCATAATTCATAATTGACCAATCATCTTCTACAACATGTATTAATGTATTATACTCCTCTTTCTGTAACTCTTCATTGCTGTCGGCTTTTGTGTTTTTAATAAATACAGCTTTTTTCATTCTATTTTCCCATCTCCATTCAGATTTAGAATAAGCAGTAAAAGATAGTTGATCATTTTTATCACATAATGGAGGAATATGTTTTTTAGAAACTACACTCCAATCATAACTATTAGGTAACAATAAATCTGAATGTTTAGAATCATTTAAGAAACTTAAAATAGGCATATATGAATCTACCAATTCGCCTTCTTCTGGATTGTCTAAAGTTGGCGAATCCAATAAATTTATAAAAAATTCTACATCTGATAAGCTGACATTTTGACATAAATTTTCCAACATTGATCTCCAAATTAATATGTGCTTTAAATGTTTTTCATTAAAACCATTTTCTAAATTTGGGTTACGTATGTCCGCAAAAGGAACATATGATACTAAAATATTATTTTTTATTTTTGTAAAAATACCACACCCTATAGTTTCATACATATAGTTTAGTGTATTAGAAAAAGATATATGGTTAATTTCTGTATAAAATTCATGTGACATCATTTGATTTAAATATAAATTCAATATAGTTAAATTTGTTCCATTTTCAAAAGGTCCATTGTTATCGGACTGTACAGTAATATTTCCTGATCCCTGATTTGCTCTTTCCTCGACAATAAATTGTCTTAATTGTTTTTTGTCATACGCAGTAAGTATAAATCGATCTTGGTCTTTATATTTAGAATTTAATTGCTGTTGTTGTTTCATTTTATAATATTCCAAACACTTACTCTTACTATTTAAATTATCCATGTATAAATCACCCTGGTATTTGAATATGTAATATCTATTTAAGAAGGAATATGTTCTCAAATCACGATACTTTCTACTTCCAAGATCCCAAATATGTTTATTTTTTTGCTGCAGATCAACTCTTTTTTCAGAATGATCATTAAACTCGTCATAAATATCTTTAAACATTCCTGTTCCAGAATTAATATATTTAAACTTTTTAGATTCTTCTTTATTTACAATATGTAAACCATATTTAGCTGCAACATTAATAACCAATTTTTTACTGACTAAATATTCGTCAATCCAACCACCTATTGATTCAAATTGAACTTTAATTTTATTTGAAAATCCTTCTTCTAAAGTATCATCTAGGGAAGATCTTGATAAATCTAAATCATCACCTTTATTTATTTGCCAAACTTTAGTTTTTTCGTTCAAATCCTTATCAAATACTTTCCCTTTAACTGGTAAATTATCTTTGTTTTTTTTAAGTAAATCAAATACCGCATCTCCATCAAAACATGTAACTAAAAAGTATCCATTAGGTTTAATATTTTGTCTAACGTTTTGAAACAAATTTTCTAAAGAATTTTGATCTTCTAAATAATAATGTAAACTAAATTGACTAGAAATAGTATCAAAAGAATTTTCTGAATATACTTCGAAAAATTTTGTTATATCTCCTCTATATGATTGATCAACTCCATCTAAATTTCTTAAATTTTTAGAAGTATCTGCTACTATTAATTCTATTTTAGAATCTTTAGCCCATTTTTGTATAGCTCTATTTCTGTTAGCTGGTCCTAAACCTTTTTTTAATTCATCAATACGTTGCCTAGCCCCTTTTCCCAATAAGGTGTCTACATCTTCTATACCACTACGTTCAATATCTATACCTAATATAGTTGTATAGTTTCCCCCATACCATTTCAATATATCACCTCCCCTACCTACCGATGTATCCATTAAAGAATTATGCATAGGATGTTTACTACTACCTGAAATTAATATATCTTTGATATAATTATGAAAGCTTCTCAATGGTTTTGTTAAATGTGTTCCTTTTTTAGTATAATATCCATGAGGTATGAAATCACGTTTAAATGAATCCATTTCTTCACTGGTTATATTTGAAATATCTTGCCATTTTTCCTTAATTTTTTTCACCACAAGTCTGGGTGCTATACACATAGTTTCTATTTCTTGTAAAAATAATTTAAAAGTATATGGTGCTTCAATACAACAAAAATCACTATCTGAAATTTCAGTGCTTTTTTTAGTAATAATTCCTTTTTCATCTACAGTTATTTCAGTGGAATCATTGCTAAAATCCTCAAATATATTTTTTGCTTTATTAACAATTGCGATTAATCCACTTTTACTTGAAATATAAAATTGATATTTATCAGATCTTTCCATCATACTCTCTTTTAAAAAACTTGAAGCCCCATGAGCAAGTATCGCATCCCTCTCCATCTCACCTATACGTAAACCCCCACCTGCTGCTCTTCCACCCACTGGTTGATTAGATAAACTTGCCTTAACACCTTCTCCCCTAGAATAAAATTTTCCAGCAACTTGATGTGTAAGTCTTTGATAAAAAGTTGGTCCTATAAAAACATTAACTTTTAATTGCTTACCTGTTCTTCCATTGTATAACACTTCGTTACAATTTTTCTCGTATCCAATTTTCTCTAACGAATCTCCCATTAATTTAACATTAAAATTTGAAAAAGCTGTTAATTCGGCACAATTACCTATATTAATACATAATTTTCCCAAGATTACTTCCAATAATTGTCCTAAAGTCATTCTACTTGGTATAGCATGAGGGTTTATAATTAAATCTGGAACAATACCTTCCTTAGTAAAAGGCATATCCTCCTCTGGAATTAACATTCCTATTGTTCCTTTTTGCCCAAACCTGGAAGCAAATTTATCACCTACTTCAGGTATTTTATCTTTTCTTATTCTTACTTTAGCGTATTTTTGATTATCATTTCCCATATTAAAATATACTTTATCAACAATACCATACTCATTTCGTTTTAAAAATGTTGAATTATCTAAGAATAGTTTATTACCATTTTCATCTTTTTCTTTAGTTCCAATAACTTTACCAAATATTATATCGTTTTCATTAACTTTAATACCTTCCTTTATCATTCCATTATCATTTAATTTAAAATAATTAGCACTTTTAATATTTTTAGTTACTTTAGGATCAGGAATTCTAAAATATTCTCTTTCTTTTGACCCTTCAACTAATTCTTCCCTGTCAGAATAAGTTTTGAAAATAGTTGATCTAAATAAACCTCTCTTAACGGCTCCTTCATTAAATAATATAGAATCTTCTTGATTATACCCCGAATAGCATCCTATAGCAACTATCGCATTAATTCCATGTGGTAAATCATTAGTAAATAAATATTTGGAAATTTTTGAATGTATTATAGGTTTTTGAGGATAATGCATAATTTGACCTTTGGTATCCATACGGTTTCTGAAATTAGAAGCATACATACCTAGTCCTTGTTTCGCTTGTGCGCACGAATACTGGTTTCTAGGAGCTGGATTTCTTTCAACAAAAGGTAAATTAGCAGCAAGAACTCCAAACATCATACTGGGGTGTATTTCACAATGAGTAAATTTATGAATAGATTTATCTAAATCAAAAGGAGACATTGCTATTAATGATGTATTTGATTCTTCTGTATCAATATATTCGATATATCCAGCAGTATTCTCTAAATCTTCAATTGGTAAATCTGTACAATAGAAATTATCATCATAATCATTAAAAGGTTCTCCATTTTGTGCGGTAATGCCTGATGTTCCACATATTAAATTTTTCCAAGTGTAATTTTCATCATTCAATGAATCAATAATTTCCGATGTTATTTTCAATCTATTATTTTTCACTATATAAAGTGGTCTACAACATCTACCTGAATCGGTAGATATTTTTATAATATTATCACTTACATACCAAGAAATAGATGTATAAATATTTATTAAAGCATTTCTTCTTAATAATTTTATTTTATAACTAAATATCTCTGGATTATCATGATAACCTATTAATCTCTCATTTAAAAAAATCTTACAACAATCTTTTCGAATACTATGATTAACATTATATATAGATTTTACTCCATATGTATACAACATTTTATATAATTTTTCAGAATTTGTTCCAAAAGTTACTTGAGCGAATAAAGATATATTTTTCCTGACCCCTATATTACCACCGTCAGGAGTTTCACATGGACACATTACACCAAATGAACTACCATGTAGAGAATGAGGAGCTCTAATTTTAGCACTTTTATCAATAGGTGTATTAACTCTTCTCAAATGAGAAATGAAACTTAAATAGTTTAATCGGGATAAATCTTGAACAATGCCTTGTTTACATGGAGCATTTTTAAGTCCCCAACAATTTTTAAAGGCATACATAAACCCTTCATTCATTATACTAATATCAATAAGAGATGTCATTTTATTAAAACTAATATCTTGATCTCCTATTATATTCCAAAAATTATATTCTAAAGAGTTTGTTGGAGATTCTTTCCAATAATGTCCTGTTCTATTTGAAGTAGTATCTTTAGAAGTATAAGATTTATTTAAATTTTCTTCTAATTTATTTTTAACCCTAAAGTATAAATCTCTGAAAATTGTTCCAACCAAAAACCCTGAAATATCTACTCTCTTATTTATAAAACTATCTCTGTCTGTTGGTTGTCTTATTGATAATTTAGTATAAATTATTTCTCTCACCATATGTGATAAAAATTCTATTTTAGGTAAAATTTGTTTTCCTACATGTGGTAAAAAATAATTTTTTATGATATCCATTGTAAACATAAATTTTGATTCTTGATTGTCTATTCGTTTACCATACGCTGTTACTCTATCTTTAATAAAATTAAATGCTAAGTTTTGGGTATTTATAAAGGCTGCTTCTAAAATACTAGGTCTTAAAATTTCTGTAATTTTTGTATTAAGCTTCCCTTCATAAGAACCTATTATATATAAAATAATTTCTTTATCAGATATTACTCCAAGAGCTCTATATAATACAAATAATGGTATATCACCAGATACATTTGGTATAGTAACCCTCAAAGTATTTTCCTTAATTTTAAGTTGCGGGGAATTTTTTTTATTTAGCATAGAAATTTTGGTTATTCTAGCAGGTTGAAAAATATTTTCAGGAACTGATCTTATTTCCGATTCATATAAAGCATAATCTTCAGAACTAAATTTTTTTACATATATTTTATTTTCAACTTGTCTTTCCTGTGCTACTATAACCTTTTCTTTACCATCTATTATAAAGTATCCCCCTTGATCATAAGAACACTCGCCCATTTTATATAACATATTTCCCTTCATATTATTCAATATACATGCATTAGATTGGAGCATTATAGGTATATTTCCCAAGGGAACTTTATCAAATCTCTTATATTTATAATATGTTGTATTATTTGATTGTTTAATTACTTTTAATTTTACAAAAACATCACATGAAATTTCCGATTTATATGTTAAATTTTTTAATCTTGCTTCGTTAGGGTACAATTGTTTAATGTGATAATTAAAACCCCCAAATTCCTTTTTTTTTTGTTGAATTATAGGTTTAGCTATATAAATTCCTTTACCATCATTATTAATTATTATATCCTCTTCATAATCATCCTCATTTTTGGAAATTATATTATCTGTTAATTTATCATCGCATGTCCCTCCAATTATTATTTCAATTTCAAAAGAAAAATCATTTGATGTACTTCCATATGGAAGAACTATCGGATTAAACTGTCTAATAGTTTTTGGGAGTTGTTCTGTTAAAAATAAATTATATGAATCTAATTGAGATCTTGACAAATAATTATTAATATTTTTAAAATAATTATCTATAACATCCCAAGTTTTAATTTCCCATTTTAATTGGGGATCGTCTTTTTGTTCTTTAGACATTATATATTATATAATTATATTCTATTTTTAAATAATACTAAATAGTTAAATAAATAGTATTATTTAAATTATAAACATTAAGATATATTATCCCCCAAATTTCCGTTAAGTTTTTTGAGAAAATCATAATATTTATCATCTGGAACATTATTAAAAATATAATGATGCCACATAGATTTTATTAATAAATGAATTTCACTGTTATTTTTATTTGGTGAAAAATTATCTATTTCATTTTTTAAATATTCTTTAAATGAGTCTAAGTATGTTCTATCAATGAATTTAATCTCAGCTGTTCCTTTTCTTTGTTTTTTAAAATTATTGATTTTAATGTCTGAAATTATATAATTTTCCATTTATTTTAATACTGAAGTTTTTTCTAAGTAAATATATATATGGAATTAGATAATAAAAAACTCACAATATTATTAATAGTAACTTTAACTTTACTTATTTTAGATATTATATTTACAATTTATGCCTATATTAAAATTAGAAATAAGACTGGACCACGTGGTCCTAAAGGTCCAAGAGGTCCTCGTGGAGTTCCTGGTCCACCATAATTGTTAAATAAAAAATAAATAGATAGATTTTTTAATTATTTTTTTATTTTTATATATTATATGAGTGATAAAAATACATTAAAATTAATATCTGTTTTATTATTACAATCATTAGCGGATAATAGAAATAAAATACTATTTGTATATGATACTAAGATAATTAATGACAACGCTATACGTATATTAGATGATCTCAATAATATAAAGTTACACCAATTTTCAACTCCACAAAATTTAAAAGAGTTTTTAGATAATAATAAAAATGATAAATGTATTCTATACATTGATGATTTAGATATAATGAAATGTGAATCGAATCTCGGTCAATCTTATTTCTCATTAGAATATCCAGATAAAGAATTTATTCTTCCTATTTCATCATTAGATAACTTAAGAAATGTTGAACACACTAATATGTATTTCTATTATCCGGGAATTTGTGATACCATGGTTGATCTTTTAAACGGTACGGACACCAATTCTATTCATGTCATAGTTTATAGTAATAATACTACTACTGAGAACTCAAATCTTGATAAAGTAAAAACCGATCTTATACAAAAGACACAAGATAACGACGATGATACTGAAACGGAAGATAATTATACTGCAATAAATATAGATAATAAAAACATTTATATAGCTGGATTAAATATAGATGAAGCAAGTCAAAGTGAAATTTTGAATAATTGGATAGTAAATGGAACATTCGATACGGTAAACTTATATTATATAGGACAAAATTCAGATATATTATTTAGTAAAAATTACATAAATAATGATAAAGTAACTATAAACCTACTGTTTTATCCCAATGAAGACTCTTTAACCAGTATTACTAATTTTAAATCAAATGCTTCTGCTAATCAAATACCAATTAATATTATTCATCCAACAAAAAGCGTATTATCACATGGTTCAGATAGTAATGTAATAACAAATTTATTAAATAGTTTAAAGGAAGATTATAGTCATAATACTACTCCTGGAATATCAGTAATCGAACAATTAATAAGTATTGAATGGGATATATTAAAAAAATGTGGAATAATTAAAAAAAAAATTGAAGGAAATTACGCATATGATGAAAATAATAGTTATCTAGAAGAGTTTGACCTTAATTTTTTAAATTAACCTTAATTTCTATTAATTAAATAATATAATAACAAAGGCGAAACCTCGTTTATTAAATTATTAGTTCTGGTCTCTTCTTGTAGTCTTAATCTAGCTGTTCTTGATAATGAACAACGATTTATTTTTAAATCATATAATATTTCGTTTATATCATCTTCTAATATAAACAGTTTATTATTTAACATTCGTAATTTATCCATTAGTGATAACTTAGATTGCGAATCCATATTTATACAATTATTTAAATTTAATAATAAATCTTCTGATATTTTATAAAAATTATCTAATTTTTCTCTTTGAATATCAATAATTTTGTTCATTTAATAATAATTAATATTTTTAAATAAAAAAGATTACGCATATTAAAAATTATTCAATATTAAACATAATTTCAATTTAGTAACTTATGTTTGATACCTTTATTACATCTAATTTAAATGACTATAAAATTCACAAAAATCCAATAGAATTACTTAAAATATATAATAGGGACAATTTACCTAATATATTACTATATGGTCCTAAAAATAGCGGGAAAAAAACATTAATCAAAAATTATTTAAAATATATTTTTGATTTGGAAAAAATTACATATCAAATTAAAGAATATTCAATAAAAATAAATAACAATGAAGTTAAAATCATAATTAAACAGAGTATATATTTTTTAGAAATTAATTTGTTCGAATATGGTTTATATGATAAACATGTATTAACATCTTTTATTAAAGATTTAGCTACCAACAAATCTGTTACAAATAATTATAGAATAATTATTGTTAATAGTATAGGTAGAACTACCAAATTAGCACAATTAGCTCTAAGAAGAATGATGGAAAAATTATATAATTCATCTAGATTTATATTTACTGCCACTAATATTAGTAAAGTAGATGATGCTGTGATAAGTAGATGTTACTCAATAAGAGTTCCTCTCCCTAATAAAGATGAATTACTAGATCATTTGAAATTTATATCAAATAAAAATAACTTAAATTTAAGTAACAGTATTATGAATGAAGTAATAGTAAGATCTAAAAGAGATTTATATAATTTAAATATGATTATATTGGATTATCAAATTGATAATAAATTTATTGATAATCCACTAATCATTTTTTGTAATAAAATCCAAAATTGTTTAGAAAAAGATGGGTTAGAATTTATAGACAGTATTCGGATCATCATATATCAAATACATCTGTTAAATTATTCTGACGCAGATATTTTTAAAGAGTATGTTCATTTTTTATCAAATAAAAAAATTTTTACAGACAGCGAAATGATTATGATTTGTGAAGAAGCTGCTTTAAATGAACACAGAAGCTGTATAGGTAAAAAACCTTTTTATAATTTAGAAAAATTTTTTATTTATATAAAAAGAATACTTATTGAAAGATATAATAAATGAATCCATATGACATTTTAAAAGTTAATAAAAATACTTCTATTGAAGATATTAAAAAAGCATATAGAAAATTAGCTCTAAAATATCATCCAGATAAAAATATAGGAGATAAAGAAGAATCTTCCAAAAAGTTTAAAGAAATTTCTGAAGCATATCAGATATTATCTGATCCAGAAAAAAAAAAAATATACGACAATTTTGGAAAAGTTCATCACAATTTTGTTTCCCCTGAAAATTTATTTCAACATATATTCAAAGATGTTGATCCTAAAATTGTAAAATTTATTTCAAATACTTATTCAAATATAAGTGAAGCAATTAATCAATCGGAAAATGGAAATATTAAAGATATATTTACAAATATTGATAGTAAAAGTATTATTACTGATAGTTTAGAGGCATTAAAAATTTATTTAAATAACTCGAGAAACAAAAATACAGAGTCATTTAATAAAGTAAAAAATAATATACACATAATAGATATTCATAAAATATGTGAAAATAATAATATTATACTCCCATTAGAAATTTATTTCAAATTTTCTGATTTTACGATAAATATATTAGAAAAACAACAGTCATATATATATAAATTAAAAACTGAATTTAATACACAAGAAATAACATTAAAAGATAAAAAAATTAAATTTACTTTAGTTGACGAACCTAATGATAAATTACAACGCATAAATTCATATGATTTATTGATAAATATTGATATTGGGTTTATTGATTATCATGACGGTTTTCATTTTATTTTTGAATTTTTAGATATTAACATAAATAGATCAATAAATTTATTTAAGAATAATTCATTAATTATCAAGTTAAACAATAAGGGATTTCCTATATGGTCTGAACATAAAAGAGGAGATGCATATATTGTATTCAAAATAACATCAAAAGATAGATTATATTCTATGCCTATTTCTTCATATTATTTGTATTCGGATATGACTAAAAATATTTTTAATAAACTAAATTTATATGACTAAAATATATTATAATATTAGATATGACTTTAAAATTTAATATTGTAAATACCTTTTCTAATAGTAAACTAAAAATTTCAAATGTAAATATTAACTTTAAAGATTTAAATTCTAAATTAAAAAAAATAAACAATAATATCAATAATATATTACATAATTTAAATATCAATAAAGAAAAAACAATTAAAATCCCACTAAAATATGATTTTAACGATTTGATAAATATTATTAAAAATATGAGCAAAAATAAAGATAACCCTAATCTTAAAAAATTTATTTATGATATTAATAGTAATAATCTCACTAAAAATGAAATTATTAATACATGTGATTCACTTTGTAATGATATATATGAAGATACCAATAAAATGCTTTTTTCAAATGTTATATTAAATGATTTATATGAAATATACGATACAAATATAATAACAAAATTTATTAGTATTGATATCCAAGAAGAAATAATCACTAAAATGAATACTTTAGAAATTTATATAATATCTTGTGGATTAAATACTATAACTTTTAAATTTTTTTCAAATAATGGATATAATAAAATTAAAACTTCCCTATTAATATTAAAAACTTTTACAATTTTAGAATTACATAATAAAATTATCACTAATTTTACTCTAAATTTTTTTCCTACAAAAATTAAAAAAGAGTTAATTAATAATACTGTAAATGTTGGTCCAAAATCGATAAATTCTGGTTTTACTACAATTTATTATAACGGTAAAACTGAAATTACTTTATTTAGAGAAGAGGAAATAGAAAAGGTATTAATTCATGAAATGATACATGCGTGTAAATTAGACAAATATATATGGGATAATGATAAAACTATTGATTATAAGTTTAAATGTCATTTCAACATTCCTGAAAATATGAAAATTAATTTAGCGGAAGCATATACCGAATGTATGGCTGTAATATATCATTGTTTAATTAATAGTTCTTTACATAATTTAAATTTAGTAGACTTATTGAATACTGAATATAATTTTAATTTACAACAGTGTAAAAAAATTTTACTTCATTTTGGATACAATGATTTATCAACCTTTTTTAATTTAGAAGAATGTCTATTGTCTAAATCAAAATGGAAAGAAAAAACATCTGTGTTTTCATATTTTATACTAAAAACTATTCTTTTGTTTGATCCAGAATATTTTATTACCAATATAATGAATGAAAAATATATTAATTTGGATCATTTATTTGATTATTTAGCTGAAACTTTTAAAAAAAATGCCCAATTTATTATGAATGTAAAAAATATAACTTCAAAAACATTAAGAATGACCAGTATTGATTATAATTTATACTTATAAATTATAGATATTTATTTAGATAATATATATAATTATTTAACTTTAAATATTATATATTTAATTTTTCCAATTTTATTGATATAAATATTAATATATTATATTGTATAAACTCATTAAATGGGTATAAAAAGTTTAAATAGTATAATAAATAAATATGCCAAAAACGCAATAAAAGTTGTAGATTTACGTAAATATTCTAATAAAAGAGTAGCTATAGATGCTAATTTATATTTATATAAATATTTATATGGAGGGAATAATGGCATAGATGGAATTTTTTTTCAAATTAATAAATTAAAAAAATTTAATATTGAACCTATATATGTTTTTGATGGAAAGCCACCAGAAGAAAAAACTAAAACTATTTTGAATAGGCGAAAAAACAAAGAAAAATTAAAAAAAAAAATATTGAATTTAAATAGTTTAATTTCAACTATAAATAATAGTGATTTAAATACATATGAAAAAAACCTACAAATTAGTAAAATAAATAAACAGATTAAATTATATAGCAAGGGATTAATATATGTTACCAAAAAAATAATAAATAAGGTAAAGTATATGTTAAATATAATGGGAATCAAATATATAGATGCCCCATGTGAATCTGAACATTTTTGTTGTAAACTTGTATTAGATAATTTAGTAGATATGATTTTATCAGAAGATATGGATACTATTGCTTGTGGTGCTGATGTAGTAATTCAAAAATATTCGAATAAAAAAGATTATGTATTAGAATATGATTTTAATAAAATAATGAACGAAATGAAATTAAATAAATCTGAATTTATAGACTTATGTATATTATGTGGGAACGATTATGTTCAAAGAATAAAGGGTTTTAATCAATTTCAAATATATGAAATTATTAGTAAATATAAAAATATAGAAGAAATTAATAGTAAAAAGGGATTATTAGTCAAATATAATTATCAAAAATTAAGGGACATATACAATTTAAAAAATATAGAAACAAGTAAATTCATAGACATTATTAATAACCCTATAAAAGAAAATTTAAAAGAAATATATTCTTTTATGGATAAAAATTCAAATATTAATAAATATACCTATAAAAAAAGAATTAATTTAATGTATTCTAAAAATAATTATATATATAAAAATAATTATATGAAAAATCTAAAAAAACATTACACAAATAAGGATCTATAATTTTAATTTAATTGATTTTCTTTAAATTATAAATTGATTTAAATTGATTTAAAATAAATTTGAATAAATTACTTAAAATTAAGGAGTTAAATATAAATATAAAATGCCAAGCAAATCAAAAACAACCAACACGACAAAAACATCTGTTAGTAAAAAAACTAAAGCTAAGAAGACAAAAGTTAGTAAAAAAACTAAAGTTGAAAAGAAACTATCAGCTACTGTTGCAGTTACTCCTGTAGTAGAAGCTGTTGTAGCCCCTGTTTCAACAGAAGCCGTCGCCGATGCTTCAACTGAGTCATCTGGAGTCGAAGTCGAACTTCTTTTTAAAGAACTTGTATCTCATAGTGAAGAAATGTATAAGGCTCAAAAAAGACTTACTTCTAATCTTAAAAAAGTTATGAAAGCTCATCAAAAGAGATGTAAAGAACTAAAAAAGAATGCTTCTAAATCAAGAAAAAAGGTAAAGGATCCAAATAAGCCTAAAAGAGCACCAAGTGGTTTTGCGAAACCTACTGCTATTACTAATACATTGTGTGATTTTCTAGGTGTTAAACATGGAACTATGGTAGCCAGAACCGAAGTAACAAAAAAAGTAACAGCCTATATTAAAACCGCCAAATTACAAGTCCCTGAGAATAAAAGACGATTTATCCCAGACGATAAACTTGGATCAATTTTGAGTCCTCTAGATTCAGTTAAAAAAGATAAAAATGGCAAAACCGATACCGAAAAAGGATATACTTACTTTAATTTACAAAAATATCTATCATCTCAATTCCCTAAAAAAGTCCAAAAGGCATAAATAACATTTTTATAAAATTAATAAATTTTATTTTGTAGAAATTAAGTAATATATTTTTTTTATAATAACATGTTTTGTTGTTTTAATAAAGAATCTAAAATTATAACTAAAAATCTTATTTTTGTTAAAAATTTATTTAATAAGAAAGATAGATCTATAAAATTATATCATAAAAAAAGAAGATAAGAATAAGTTTTATATAATTAAAACCCATCAAAATAGCATACAATATGATAATGAATTAGATATATTATGTTGGAACCATATCCCAAAAAAGAATTAAATTAAATGAAATATTTAAACATCCATATATTGATCATTTTAATTATTTATCTAATAAAAATTCCAATTCTTCAAGAGATCCTAATGAATGAATATTTATTCCATCCTTACTATAATTGGTTGCTTCATTTTCTGCTTTTAAATTTTTTTTACACTTAAATTCAGGTTTTTCACAAGTATATGTAAATGGATCTCTCCAAGATACTTTATTTTTTTCTTTACAATGTTTATCTGATATACAATCTGAGTCTGATGGTATTATCCCTGCTCTAAGTTTTATTTCCAATAATTCATCTAATGTTATTGTTCTATTTCTTTCAGGCCCGTCTAGATTATAGCATTGTGATAAATGATTAACACATCTGCCTTTTCTATCCATTCCGTCAACCATACAACATATTGTTGGTGATTCATTCCAGTGTTTAATAAAGTTTAAAGCAGTTTTTTTACTATTTACATAACCTAATTTATATAAATCATTAGCGTATTCTTCTTTTTCACTTTCTGGAATATTCTTAGGTTGTCCATCCCTATTTTTCCATATAGATATTGTGTGTTCTAAAACAATTTTATTATATTTTAAAAAGTTATTAATACAATCTACATGTTTTTGACATACTATACCAGTATGTACTACTTCAAAATTATGCTTTGACATTTATATTATATAATAATATTAAAAAAATATTAAAAATTTTATTAAAATTATATTAATCACTTAAAAATATATTAAGTGCTTATTAATACAAAAATGAATTTAGCTGAAAGTGAGAATGAGAAAGATTGTAATCATATCCAGGATATACATAAATTATTAAATAGTAAATCTTTTAATAATGAAAATACAAATATCAAAATAATAGATTATATTAATAATTTATTATTAAACCAAGATAAAAATTTAAGAAAACAAGGTTTAGAATTAGTAATATCATTATCAGACCTTAACAATACTAATATATCTATTTTATTATTTAATTTAAATAATACTTTCTTAAATTTGGTAGGTGATAAAAAAAGTGGAGAAATACGTAATTTGGCAGAAAAAGTAGTATTAATAATGTTCAATTCTATGCCTAATTTATTATTACCAGTTTATTTGAATAAATTTATATTGGGAACAAAAAAATCAGGACTATCGCCTCTTTCAAAATGGCAGACAAAGGTATTATCTCTAAAAATTTTAGGAATATCTGCTAAAAGAATTCCAATTGAGATAGAAAATATGATGGAAAAATTAGTTCCTATTATTAGTGCTCTTATATGGGATGTTAAAAAAATTGTAAAAATACAAGCTGCTGAAACATTAGAAGAAGTATGCGGATCTATACAAAATACTGATTTAGAACCCTTTATACCAAAACTTGTAAATGCTATTTCAAATCCCGAAAATGTCGAAAGTTGTCTTCATGATTTAGCAGGAACTACATTTGTACAAACAGTAACATCTTCAGCATTGTCTATAACAGTTCCTTTATTAAAAAGAGGTTTCAACGATAAAAAAACATCTGTTAAACGAAAATGTGCTGTAATTACTGAAAATATGGCAAAATTAGTTAAAAATTCATATGATGTTGAGCCATTTATGCCCGTCTTAGCACCATTACTTAAAATAGGGATTGATCATATTTCAGATCCAGAATGTAGGGAAAGATTTACAAATGCAAATAAAATTTTATTAGAAGTATCCTCTAATAACTTAAATAAAAATAGTTTAGAAAGAGCAACATTTATTGATATTTTGGAAACGAATACTAAAAATATTTTGATTGAGTCAGAAATAAATTTAGTATCTGATATTATTTTATCATTATGTAATTACTCTAATAATTATAATATAACAGATTGGAAAAATATATTACTATCTATTATACCAAATAGTTTAAATAAAGAGGATTGTTTGAATTTAATTAATACATTATTTAAAAAATGTTTTTCAATAAAAAAACAGAATAAAGCTAGTAATTTAAAAATAAATCAAAATATTTACGATGAAGATGTCCCAGATTTATGTAATTTACACTTTTCCTTAGCATATGGTTCTAAAATTTTATTAAATAATTCTCATTTACATCTGAAACGAGGATATAAATATGGAATAATTTCCGAAAAAAGCGCAGGTAAAACAACTATGATGAGAGCAATATCGAATGGTCAAGTCGATGGTTTTCCTAATTCATCAGATGGTGTAAGAAGTATTTTTATTGAAAATGATATTCAAGGATCACAATTAAATATGAAAGTATCAGAATATTTAACAGATTCAATCAGTTTTGGAATAGTTATTTCTGTAGAAGAAGCTGAAAAAGCTTTAATAGATGGCGGATTTACTAAAATTATGTGCGATGGCCTAATAACACAATTATCTGGAGGTTGGAAAATGAAATTAGCACTAATAAGAGCTACTTTGGAAAATGCCGATATAATGTTAATGGACGAACCAACTAATCATTTAGATGTTATTAATGTTCAATGGGTTGTAGATTATATAAATAGTTTAACAAATGTCACATGTTTAATAGTATCGCATGATTCATCATTCTTAAATAAAACTATTAATCATGTTATTCATTTTAAAAAATTAAAATTAAATACCTATAAGGGAAATATAAGTGATTTTGTTGTTAAATTTCCTGAATCTCAATCTTATTTTGAATTAGGATCAACTAAATTGGAATTTAAATTTCCACAACCATCTATATTAGATGGAATTAGAACAAAGGGAACTTCAATATTGTCATTAAATAAATGTTCCTTTAAATATCCAAGCGCATTAACGAATCAATTAAATAATGTAACAGTTAGATGTTCAATGGCTTCAAGGGTAGCTGTTGTTGGTGCCAATGGAGCTGGTAAATCAACTATGATAAAATTATTAACAGGTGAAATGGAACCAACATCGGGAACTGTATATAAGCATCCTAATTGTAGATTTGCGTATGTTGCACAACACGCTTTTCATCATATTGAGCAACATTTGGATAAAACTCCAAATGAATACATAAGATGGAGATACGAAGGAGGAGCAGACAAAGAAGCTAGATCAAAAATTACCGCTATTATAACAGAAGAGGAAAAAAAAATTATGGAAAAACCTTTTGAAGTAATGTGGAAAGATGAGGAAAATGGGAAAATTTTAAAAGAAACACGTGTTCTTGAAAAAATTATAGCTCGTCGAAAGGTTAAAAAAGAACTACATTATGAAGTAAAATGGAAAAATAAATCTATGGATTTTAATACCTGGTATTCAAGAGAATTATTAATTAAAAAAGGATTTTTAAAACTTATTAAATTATTAGATACTAAATTAGCTTCATCTCAGCAACAAGGTAAATCACTAACATCTAAAAATGTCGAAGAACATTTAAAAAATGTTGGTTTAGATTCCGAATCTTCTACACACTCTAGAATAAATGATTTAAGTGGTGGTCAAAAAGTTAAAGTAGTTCTAGCAGCATGTACTTGGAATTGTCCTCATTTAATAATTTTAGATGAACCTACTAATTATTTAGATAGGGATTCATTAGGTGCACTTGCTAAAGCAATTAAAAATTTTGAAGGTGGTGTAGTATTGATAACACATAATAAGGAATTCGCTGATGCTACAACTAAAGTTACCTGGGTCATTGCTAATAATATTTGTGATATAAAAGGAGACCCTGAATGGGAAAAATATGCTTCAGAACAAGCAATTATGAAAAATTCATCACCTGATGAAGAATATGACGCATCGGGTAATAAAATCGAAATTAATAATATTAAAAATGTAGAACAAATGACGAAACAAGAAGTAAAAAAAAATAAAAAAGCGATTAAAATGAAAATTAAAAGAGGAGAACTATTAGAAGAATATGAAATGGATTGGGCCGATGAATGGAATATGAAATATATAATACCGGAATAATTTTTAATTAAAAGCATTTGATTGAACCAAATATGGTAATCCCTCGGCTGCTTCTGGAGAAACTAATGTCAAACCCGTTAAAATCCAATATGTTGAAGTTATACAATCATCTTTTGTTTGTCCTTCAAAAGCAAATTTATGAAATTCTTTTAATAATATATTTTGAAGTTTTAGAATATTATTAATTTTATTTATTTGAGAAACAGAATGTGTGAAAGCTTTTCCATCTTTTACATATTTTTTTTGCATATTTTTACTTAGCATAGCTCTATAATTCCAAATATCTTCTATTTCAGCATATAACTTTTTAAGTTTATTTAATGGAATATTTAAAAACCAATCAACTTGGGCATAATGTTCTAAATGATCAAATCTCTGAAAAATTTCTACACATTTTTGTTTCATTTTTTGATGCTTGGAAATAGGTTTATCAAACTTGAAATCTAGATTTTTACCTAGACTTTCTTCTATTTTAACTAATTTATTAAACTTTTGTTTAATTATATCTGGAAAAGAATTTCTATTATATGGATTATCTTGTCCATGATCTATTAAGTATTTTATAGACTCTATATTAAAAGCATATGTAAAACCATCAGAATCAATATAGGAGAAAAATTTATCATTTGGTATATCCTTTACCAATTCACATGTTAAAAAATCGGACTCATTATTTATATTAATTCTATTATATAAAGCTGGACCTCTTAATTTATCTATGAAATCTTTTTTATATCTCCTATAATGTTGCTGTATTCTAATGATTTTTCCCAAATAGTTATTGTAATATTCTAATCTTCGTAAATGTGTAATTAGCAAATTTAGATTATTTATTTTACAATTAGACATAGGTAACTTATAATATTTTAAAGTAAATTTAATATCTGAACTCCTTATCTTATTGTTATTAAAATCATTTTTTTCCAAAATATTATAATCCAATAATTTATTTGATCTTTTTTTAATTTTAAAAGACTTTTTATTTATTGGAATATTCAATATTTTATCTATTCTCTGGACATTTAAACATTTCTGATGAATGCCACAAAAATTCGAAGAACCTTTTTTTCTATTATTACATTGTAGGTGTAAATTACTTGATTTTCTAGCTAAACATTTTGATGGATTATATTGAATGGTATCATTCGATATATCATGAGTGTCGTTTACTAACATTATTAGACAAGGTTATTAATATATTCTTAAATAATTTATTTAACAATCAAATTTTAAAAAATTAAAATTAGTTTTCATTTATACAATATAGAATATTTAGTATTCAATAGTTTCTATAGTTTCTTAAATATAAATTATTTCATATTTAAAAATAAATTTGATTTATCAAAACTTAAAAATAAATTAATAATATCAAATATAACCAAAACAAAACAAAACAAAAACAAAACATGTCAATCAATCTCGCAAAACAAGTCCAAACAACTGAAATCAAATTCGAAGGGCCATTGGCCAATAATTATGGAGGAAAATATGCAAAAGTAAAATATCAAGGTAGATGGTTACTAGTTCAAACGCCTAAAATGTTGGCGCCTTATGGTATGAGTATTTATGAGGAAAAAGATAATAAGGGAAATCCTACAGGTAGAAAAACTTACTCTCTGGATGTATCATTCAATGGTTATGAACCAGCGGAAGATTCTAATTCAGACGAGCCTCGTAGACCATCTGTCAGGCAATTTTATGATTTGGTTACCGATATGGAAGATAATCTTGTTGATCATGCTCATCAAAATAATTTCACATGGGTAGATAATCCAGATGCTAGTAGAGAAGTATGTAAAGCACTTCTCAGAACATCTGTTAAGTGGTCAAGAGATAAGGATACTAAACAAATTATTAAAAAGTATGCCCCTAAGGTAAAACTTAATCTCCCAGTATATGAAGATGGTATGGGATTCAAGGCGTTTGTCAATGATAAATCTAATGAAATTAAAAACGTAGATGAACTAGAAAGAGCACTAAGTGGTAGATGCGATGTAGTAGCAATTATCAAGTGTGATAAAGTAACATTTAATGGAGGTAAGTATGGATATAAGTGGACAGTGGCTCAACTCAAGGTTTACACTTCCACAAGTGCGTTGGCTTCATATGCCTTTATTGAAGATAGTGATCATGAAGATGATACGCCTCAGGCATCTAGTTCTGATTCTAAAACACATGAACATGTAAATGTAGTAGAAGATTCTGAGGAAGATGAAGAAGATGAAGAAGATGAACTTGATGGTGAAGTTTCTAGCGAAGAGGAGGAAGAAGAAGCAAAGCCTCCGACTCCTAAGAAAAAAGTAGTAAGACGGAGAAAGACTAAAAAGAAAAAAGAAGATGCTTAAATTTAATATTATTTAAAAAACTATATATTTTTTTAAATTTTATATAATATTATTAAATCTAATATAATTTATATGGCATCTATTAATTTTCAATCGGAAGAATTTTTATTAGAATTAGACTATTATTTAAAAAATTTAAACATAATATCTAAACTAGAAAAATACAATAAATTAGGATATTATGATAATTATTTTTTTTTACAAAATACCAATGAAGAATACTTCATTCCTGTGAAAAGATGGTGGTATGGTTTAAGTCGTTTTAATACTACTAAATCATTAAACGTTTTTTATAAAAAATTATTTTTATTTGTTAGAGAAATGTTAAAAGTATTCAAAGACTCAAATGATTTTAAAAATAAAAATATAGCTAAAGAAAATGTTTTAATAATATTTGAAAGTATTAAAAGTGCTAAAAAAACAATTAATATACTAAATATAATATATAAGGACGATGAACAATTTAAATCCGAATTAAATAATGTAAGGGAATATATTAATGAAGAATGTCGTTATTTAACAAATGTTATTTATTTAGAACCTGAAAAAAAGAAACAGTTAGAAAAAAAGAAAAAAAGAAAACGGAAAAAGTAAAGTACTTAAAAAAAGATACCTTTTTGCGAAAAAAGTTCAAGTACATTTTTTTTTTTCAGAATGAATTATTAAAATTCAAAAAATCTCCCCCCCTCAAATATAAGATAAAATATAAGATTTTATAAATATAAGATTTTTTATCGTAAATCTTATATTTATAAAAAAAAATTAAAAGCAAGTTAAAGGAGTTTTTTCAATAAATAAAAAAATCTTATATTTATAAATAAAAATATAATATTTAAAATCTTATATTTATAAAATCTTATATTTAGTATTTAAAGCTATAATATCTAATATATTAATATATTATTATATTAACTAATGGTATTATATAATTGTAAAAGATGTGGTTGGAAAACTAAAATAAAAACACATTATAAAAATCATCTTAATAGGAAGAAAATTTGTAAACCTATTTTAAATGACATAAGCATATACACCTTAAAAAATGAATTAATAAGCAATACGCCGAAAATACGCTCAAATACGCTCAAATACGCTGAAAAAGAAAAAAATATAACAAAACATACGCTCAAATACGCTGAAAATACGCTCAAATACGCTGAAAATACGCCCAAATACGCTGAAAATACGCTCAAATACGCTGAAAATACGCTCAAATACGCTGAAAATATAAAAAAAAAAAAATCTGATAGTCAGGGTGAAATTAAGTGCTCTAACTGTTTTAGACATTTTAAAAAAAGAAGATATTTGACTCAACATATAAATAGAGGAAATTGTAAGGGTTTTGTTAAAAGTGATAATAAATATAATGATTTAAATGATGATCCATATTATGACAAATATGATAATAAACTTGAATATTATAATAATAGTCAACACAATTCAATAATAAATGTTAACCAATCCGATGATACGATTGATAATAATCAAAATGATACTAATAATCAAAATGATATATTAAAATTAATTATTGAACAACATGAAAAAGAAAAAATAGAATGGAAAAAAGAAAGAGATATAATGAGAACAGAGATATCAAAACTTGTAGAAAAAGTTGGGACAACATATAATTCATATAATCAACAAAATATATATATAAATAATTTAGGACAAGAAAATTTAGATTATTTATCTTCAGATTATTTAGGTAAATTATTAAATTTACCGTATTCTGCTATACCTAAATTAATAAAAAATATACATTTTAATCCAAAACATCCTGAAAACCACAATGTTAGAATAACTAACAAAAAGCTACCATATGCTCAAATATATAAAAACAACGAATGGGTTATAAGTGATAAGAAAGAAGTTATAGAAAATATGGTAGATAATGGTTTTAATATTATTGATTCATTTTATAATGAAAAATCCGATAATTTAGATAATAATAAAAAATATAAATTTAAAAATTTTCAAGTTAAATATGATGATAAAGAAAAAAATTTATTAAAAAAATTGAATAAAGATGCCGAATTAATATTAATTAATAATAGTAAATAAACTAATTATTGATGAAATAAAATATTAATTTTATTTGTATATATTATACTAATGAAATTTAATAATTTACAATTAATGATATTATTAATTGGGTTTTTAATAATATTTGTTTCAATAATGAATTATAAAAAAAACCCTTCATCTGAAAAATTTATAAATATATCAGGGTTAACTTGTGATTCTCAAATAGATGAAACAAATGACCCGGATGGAATATGTAATAATTTCGCAAAATTGGGTGATATAAATAATTTCACAACTTATTTAATTACAGAAATAACTAGTTTAAAAGATATGTCAAAAATTTTATCAAATCAGGCTTATCATGTACACGGGAGAAGTAAAGGATTAAAGCAAATTCCAAATACTAATTATAAAGATAATACTATGAGATATTACAATGTATATAAAGATGATTGTGAAAAATTATCAGAAAATAATATCCATTCAGCCGGTTATGTAGTAAATAAAAATCAACCTGATTGTTGGATTAAGAGTAAATTTGAAGAAAGTGTAGTTGACGAAGAAAAAATTTCTTATATAAAAGGTAATGGATATCAATTTACAATATCATTTTGGTTAAATATTAAAAATACAAGTTCAAGAACTAGACAAATTTTAAGAATAGGATCCGAGTCAAATAATACAAATTGTCCAAGTATACATATATATCCTAATGGAACTTCTATACGAATTAGTGTTAGCACTGATTATAATCCAAATGAAGGAATTGATATTCCTAATGGTAGAACAAGTTTAAATAGATGGACTCATGTTACCACTATGTTGGAAGGAAAAACTTTAGAAGCTTTTATTGATGGAATATCTGTAAAAAAAACAACATTATATGGTAATCCTGTATTTCCCGAAAATTTAAAAATATATGGCGGTAACAGTTCCGATAGATCTTATTCCAATGAAGATATAGAAATTGATAAATTGACTCTAATGAAAATAGCTGTTGACAATGAATTTATTAAAGAAAAATTATTAAAAATACATCCTAAAACAGAATGTACACAGAATCCACCTACCGCATTTTGTATCAACGAGCATTTTACTGTAGATCACCAAGATACTTTTTATAAAGAGGGGACAGATCCAAAAGTTAGAATAGTAAATTTAGGCGACAACTGGGAATCTAATAACAACTTATCTAGAAAACCTTCAGTTAGAAAAGAAGATGGTGTTGTTTATTTATCTGGTAAAGTAACTGGAAGCATGCAGGGAATAATATTATCATTACCTATAGGTTTTAGACCAGATAAAAGATTAATGTTTCATATTGGAACTAAAAAAGGAACAAGAGTAGATGTATTACCTAATGGACATTTAGTATATATTACGGGAACTAAAGAATCTGAACTTTCTCTAGATAATATTAAATTTTCATTAAATAGTGGATCACCTTTAAATTTTGAAATTAATAGGTTAGCACACTATGTAAGAGTAACTTTACCAGGAAGTAATTATTTACAATTAGCGGAGGTTAAAGTATACGATAATAAAGACGTATTAGTATCACAGGGTAAAAAAGCTCGCCATAGTAGTTCATATAATAAATTTACATCAGCTAATAAAGCGGTTGATGGTAGAACTAATGGTAAATATAAAAGCAATACTAATAACTCTCTCACACATACTAGAAAAGGTACTAATAATTTTTGGATGGTAGATTTGGGGAAAGGTTATAATATTAAGAGAGTTGAAGTATATAATAGAACTGATATACCTTCTGATTCTAGAATAGCTGGAGCAAGAGTTCAAATATTAGACAAAGAGCGTAAAGAAATAGCATCTAAAGTATGGGACCCAAATGATTATAAAGATGCTAGTAAAGTTAATGTAACATTATCTGGAAGAGATTGTCAAAAATGGTCAAGTAACTCACCTCATAGACATTGGATTAAGAATATTAAAGGAATAAAAGGTAGAAGTGGGGGAATAATTGATAGATTTAACATTATTTCAGAAAATGGAGGGTCAATGTATAGCCATGGTAGAAGTAACGGTGGAAGTTCTTTTAATTTTCAATGTCCAGGAAATAGTTTTGTTAAAAAAATTAAATATAATCCATATGGTTGGTGGGGTAAATATTCATGGATGGGTGGTTTAGGACCTATAACGTGTTCTGATGGAACAGTTCTTAATAAACAAGGTAGGGGAAAAGCACCAAGATGGACATGGAATATGTATGATTGGGGAAAATATGGTGTAGGTGATCACAATTATTGTAGAAATATCGGAAGTAAAAATTTATGGTGTATAACAAATGATAAGCGTAAATTTTGGGATTATTGTGGGATAGATGGTAAAAGTAGAATAAATTATAAGACTAAAATTTATCCGTCTATGAAAAACTTTGACTTTAATATGGAAGGGGGTAAAATTAATTCAGGTTGGGAAAATTATGGACATCTTAGAGGAAGTACATATAGAGATGCTTCTATTTTTAGAAATAGTCACTATACTTTTATATCTGGACTAGTGAAATATAAAACACACAATTATCCAATTCCATCTACTATTTTAGAAATACCTGAACAATTTAGACCTAAATATACAAAGGTATTTAATGTAAATAATCATAATGGATCTGCAAAAGTAATAGTTTCATCTAAAGGAACAGTAACTGTAACAGTTGCTAATAAGTGGGATTTAGGTAGATACTATGGTTGGATAAATTTAACTGGAATTATGTGGAATAATTATGAAAATGCTGGATTATCTATGGTTTTAACAAAAGAATATAGTTTATCATCACCTATGAATGATGAATCATTATTAAGTGGGTCAGTTTATAAGTTGCGTAGATTTAAGGGTGATGGTAAATTAACCGGAATAGATGAAGGGGATGATGATTCATTTAAAATTCTAGGAAATCAAACAATATCTTGTTGGATTAATGTAGAAAAAAATGGAAGACAAAATATAATCGATAAGAGTTGGGGAGGAGAAATGTCAATTACAATTGAAAGAGATGGTGCAATAAGTTATTATTGTGGAAGAGGTACTGGTAGAAAAATACCATATTTAGGTTTCAATTCAGTAACTAAAATTAAATGGAAAACCCCTACACATATTGCGTTGGTTAGAGACTTTACGTTAAATCGCGTAAGTTGGTATATTAATGGAAAATTAACATCTTCAAAGAATATAGTAGATGGTTCTGGTAAAACTATATCCAGTGCTGGGGCTACATTATCTCCATTACAAATAGGTAGGGGGTATGCTGGAACATTTAAAGGGGAAATAAATAATTTAATTATTTTTAGAAGAGCTTTAATACCTGAAGAGATAAGTAAAGTTAAAACTATTATTGTGGGAGAAGATAATAATTATGGTCCACCTAAATTTCACAAAAATGGAAGTATAATTACATTATCTGGCGTGATAAAACAAGTAAATCAACGTTCTAATGTTATATTACCAGGCATTACATCACAGAGTTCACAATCACTTATTTCTAATTTACCCGCGGGATACCGTCCAAATAAAAATTTAGTTTTTTCACAAAATTATGGAAATAGAAATCATTTAATATCTATATCTGATAATGGTGATATTCACTATAGTTCCCCAGATCAATATCAAAATTCACAAATAAGTTTAGATGGAATATCCTATTTAACTTATAAATAAAATATAACAATTTTATGATAATTTTATTTGTATATATTATATTAATGAAATTAACATCTAATCAAATAATTACAATTATATTAGCATTTGCAATTATAATATATAGTTCCTTTTATAAATCAAAAAAAGAACAATTTATAGATTCGGGATTGGAAAGATATATGAAAAATACTGGAGGAATCATATGTGATGAATCATTGGATAATACAAATGACGATAATACTATTTGTAGTTCATTAGCAAAAAAAAAAGACTTGAAGAAAATATGGCATTATTTTTATGATAAACCTAAAAGTCTATCAAGTATATCAGCAATATGGAAAAAAAATTATAATCATGGCAGATCAGAAGGTTTGAAAATGTTACCATATACTGATTTTCCAGGAAATGATATATCTTATCATAGAGTATGGAAGGAAGAATGCAGACGAATAGGTGAGAACACGCCGGGAGCAGCAGGTATTGTAACAGGAAATAGAGATCCTCATTGTTGGATTAAAAGTAAAATGGTAAATCAAAAAAATAATAGAGATAGATATGCTTGGATGAAAGGTAACGGTCATCAATTTACTATATCATTTTGGTTTAGAATAAATAAAGTAAATTCAGGTTGGAGACAAATATTAAGAGTTGGAACAAAGGAGGCAACTACCAGGTGTCCTGGGATTTGGATATATCCAAATGGGACAGCTATACATACTAGGGTTAGTACAGATAGTAATTGGAACGAAGGTGTTGATACTCGTCATGGAGATATAAGTATGAATAGATGGACACATTACGCAGTAACTTTAAAAGGAAAAAAATTAAAAATATATTTAAATGGTCATTTACTTAAAGACTCTACATTAAATGGAAATCCTAATTTTCCACAAAATATGACAATATGGGGGGGAAATTCCTCAAATAAAGTTAACAGTTGGAAATATCGTAATAATGATATAGATTTGGCGGAAGTCAAAATATTTAAATTAGCAGTATCTGATCATTTCATTAAGGATGAATTATCTATAAATAATTTTAAAAATAACGTCCCATTTAGACTTGTTGGTGAAAATAACAAAGGTAGATTAGAATATAAATTCAATAATAAATGGGGATCAGTATGTGATGATTTATTTGATAAAAATAATAATGCTGCTAATGTTGCTTGTAGAAGTATGGGTTTTAGTGGGGGGAAATATTTAGGAAATACTGGAAGAAATAAAAAATATAAAGATCCAAGAGCTGGTAGTAATCAGAGAGGTTCAAGAAATACAATTCATATGGATAATGTAAATTGTTCCGGGAACGAGAAAGATTTAAGAGATTGTTCTAGCTTACAGGGACCTACTAGACATAATTGTAATCATTATGAAGATGTAGTTTTAGAATGTAACAATTAAAAATTTCAAAAATTTTTATAAATAATTATAATTAATTTTTGAAATTTTTTATAACCTTATATTATAATGAATCTATTTAATAATACTATTTTATTAATTATATCCATAATAGTTTTATTATGTATTTATAAATATAATAAAAAAGTTCCTTTATCGGAAAATTTTTTAGTAGGAAATGTTGGTAAAATTTTTTCAGCAGGTAATGACGATAGAGTAAGATTATTAGGGTTAAATGATGGATGGATGTTCGATGAAGCGTGGATAAAAGAAGGATATAGAAGACCATCTGTTATTGAATTGGGTGGAATAATATATATATCAGGGACAACTGCTGGAGCAGGTAGAACACCTTCAAATGGAAGTATAATTGGGACTTTACCCAGGGGTTATTGGCCTGATAAAAGATTAATTTTTCATGTTGGTAAAGGAAGAGCTTGTCGAGTAGATGTTTTACCAAATGGAACTTTACAATTCATTACTTCACCTAGACCAGTTTATTGGAAAACATTAAATTTAGATGGTATATATTTCCCTAGAACTACTGGATCCAGTATTGAATTTAAAATTGATAAAAAAGCATATTTTGTAAAAGTAGTAGGAACTTGGAAACATTTACATATGGCTGAAGTTAAAGTATATGATTCAGGTAATCGTATTATATCACAGGGAAAACCAGCAACACAGCGAACAAATCCCTATAAAAATAGAGCAGGGCAAGCATCTAAAGCAGTTGATGGTAGAACTGGTAATGGTCAATGGAAATCAGGATCACTTAATCATACTTCCGGTGGATCTAACAATTGGTGGATGGTTGATTTAAAAGGCGGATATGATATTAAAAAAGTTGAAATCTATAATAGAACTGATTCTAACGATGATAGAATTGCTGGATCAAAAATAATGCTATTAGATCAAGATAAAAATGAAATTGTTTCTAAAATATGGGATCCTAAGGATTTCACTAGAGCAAGTCACGTTAATAAAACAGTATCTGGTAGAACTTGTCAAAATTGGGCAAGTAATACACCTCACCGTCATTGGATTAAAAATGTTAAAGGTGTTAAAGGTAGAAGTGGTGGAATAATTGATAAATTTTCATTGATAAGTGAAACAGGAGAAACTATATATACACATGGGAGAAGTAATGGCGGAAGTGCCTTTAATTATCAATGTCCAGGAAAAAGTGTCGTAAAAAAAATAAAATATAACCCATATGGTTGGTGGGGTAAATATTCTTGGATGGGTGGAATAGGTCCAATTACCTGTTCAGATGGCACTGTTCTTAATAAACAAGGTAGGGGAAAGGCCCCAAGATGGACATGGAATATGTACAATTGGAAAAAATATGGTATAGGAAATCATAACTATTGTCGAAATATAGGAAGTCGTAATTTATGGTGTATTACTAATGATAGAAAAAAGTTTTGGGATTATTGTCAAGTAAATGGTAGAAAAAACAGAAGTTATAAGGATAAAATTTATCCTAGTATGAAAACTTTTGATTTTAATATGGGCGGGGGATTAGTACCCACGGGTTGGAGAAGTTATAGTAAAGATAACAACTCCAAAGGTTATAGAAAACCCAGTTTTTTCAGGACAGATAATTTTATTGTGTTATCTGGTTTAGCTAAATTTAATAAAGGAACATGGCCTTTACCAAGTGTTATTGGTAAAATACCAGTATCTTATGCTCCTTCACATGATAAAATTTTTACAGTTAGTTGTCATAATGGATTGGCCAGAGTTATTGTTAAGAAAAATGGAACAATTAAGGTAGACAAAGCAAATAAATGGGATTTAGCAAGATATTATGGTTGGTTACCACTTGATGGTATTTCTTGGCCTATTGAAAAAGGCTCTGCTAGATATAGAACCAAATTTGGTATTCCTAAAATGAATACTAAATTAAGATTAGCAAATGAATTAGCAGATGCTACTTTATTATCTGGAGCGGTTTACAAATTAAGAAATTTCGAAGGTAATGGTAAAACAACAGGATTAGATGAAGGGACAAGTGAAATGTACCAAATTACCGGCGATCAAACAATAGCAATGACAGTAACGGCGTCTCCTAATGGTAGACAAAATCCTATTGCTAAGGCATACGGAGGGGAAGGAACAATAACTATAGAACCTAGTGGTAGTATGAACTACTATTATGGAACATCTGGATATAATGGGGGTAGATATATAGGTTTCACTTGTGGTAAAAAAATATCATGGAATAAACCTACACATATTGCGATTACGAGAAAAACATATTATAGATGGTATAGGAGATATAATAGGTGGTATAGAAATTTTGGAGGAACTACGTTGACGTGGTATATAAATGGAAAAAAAATAAATACAAAAAAATCTAGTTATAACTCCGCAGTTTCTGGAACAAATCCACTATTAATAGGGAAAGGGTATGTTAATAGATTTAAAGGTGAAATCAATAATTTACTATTATATAACAGAGCATTAAGAGACGATGAAGTAATGGCTCTTAAAGGAATAACTGTAGGGGAAGATTTTGAATTTGGACCATCAATGGTTCATAAACATGATCGATTAATAACTTTATCAGGTGTATTAACTACTAAATCAGCGTTATCAAGCGAAACAAATGTAGGATGGTTACCTGTCGAATATCGACCAAATAGACGTATAGTTTTTACCCAAAGTTATGGAGAAAGAGCTGCTCAAATAGCTATTAATGATAATGGTTTAATACAATATTATAAACCAGATGAAAATCAACCAATGTTTATTAGTTTAGATGGAATATCATTTTTAACATATAAATAAATAAGATAATTTAATAAAATTTTATCTGTTTATAATATAAGAATGAAACTTACACAAACTAATATTTTAATCATTTGTGGAATAGTATTATCCATATATTTGATTCTAATGTATAAAAATACATCATCGGTAGTAATTGAAGAAGGGTTTGATTTGAGACCTAAAAGTTTACAAAACTTTAATAGAACAAATACTGGACATATGTGTGAAAATGGAATTGATGATGTATATGATTCAAATTCACCACCAAAATTTTTATCTGAACAAGGTGGATGGTATGGTGATAAACTTATGGGGTCTTCCGAATATAAGAACTTAGATATTGCTAAAGACAAATGTGTATCTAATACAGGATGTGCTGGTATACAAAAAAAAAATAATATGAATAAATGGAGTTTAATGCCATATGGATTAAATAGTCCTGAAACAATGAAAGAAACTCATCAACGATTTATTAAAAATAAAAAAAAGCGAAATAATTTAAGTCCTTTTTGTAAAAAATATGCTGGCAGGAAAACAATGAGTGATATAGCAACTATATTAATTCCAAATGCTATAAAAATAACTTCTAATAATTTGAAAACACTGAGTTCTAAAGAATTACCTATTTATAAAATTTGGACAGGAAAATTGGAAAAACGCCATGGTCTCAGAATGCCGTTGACTAATTCTAATAGAGATAATAATTTATTAAGAAATCAACATCTAACTGAATTAGAGGCTATTAATTTATGCTCTAAAACATCTGGATGTGAGCACATATCTGTAGGCAATATTACATCATCCTCAAATGGTATATGCCATATGGAACCTCCTCAAAATTATAGAAACGCAGTTATTAATAAAGACTATACATTATTTTCAAAGAAATTTAATTACGAATATTCAATATCATTTTGGTTTAAAATAGATAATACTTCCAATACCCCTAGAAATATATTACATTTAGGTAAAAATAAAGATAGTCATGCTCCATCAATATGGATATCCCCCGAAGGAACTAAATTGGTATTTTGGCAATCAACTACTGAAAGCTTAAATGGAGAATATATTGGCCCAACTCAAGAAACTGGTTACCGAAAATGGAATCATTTAGTTTATACACTTAAGGAAAATCAAGTAAAAATATTTTTAAATGGTAAGGAAATTATACATCATTATTTTAAAGGTAGTCCTATTATGCCAATAGATGAACCATTAACTTTAGTAAAATCAGGAGCTGATGGGAATTATCATTTATCAAAAATGATGTGGTTTCCGGTTGCGTTAACTCCTGATTTAGTAAGAAATTTTGCGTTTAGTACTTATCCATTAAATGAATTTGATCCGGAACATTCTCTAATAAGAAGTGATATCGTTACGGTAAAATTTAGAAACAATTGGATTGAAAATAAAGACAATTCAAAATGGAGTGAAGTAATATTAAAAAAAGTAGGAAATTTAATATTTTTAGATGGTTCAATTAAAGGACCTAATATAAATTCGTCAGTTGCTAAGATTCCTAATTCATATGCCCCTGATAGAGATTGTTATTTTATAGGTGCTACTATAGGAGGATATGTATCTATATTAATAAAAAAAACAGGACATATATATATATATGATTCATCACATTTAAATGGAAAATATTCTAAGATTGTTTATACAAAGAATAGTCCAGTATCGCTTTCCAACATAAGATATTTAAAAAATAGTCCAAGAAATAAGTTATCAACAGGGGGTATATCTTATGATCGCATAGGATCATATATAGTTCTTTCAGGAGTTTCTAAATATTCAACATATCAAAATGGAGAATTAATGGAGAGAACTAACTTAGAAAATTCAGTTAAAGTTAAAAATAATTTTTTAGTAACCGGATTTTCAAATAGTAAAAAACCAGCAAATATTAGAATTATGAAAGATGGTATTCGCGTTGATAATTCACATAATAATGGAGCATTAATTTCTATGGAAGGTATATTTTGGAATACATTTAATGGAGAAAAATTAAATTTAAAAAATAGTTATTTTAGTAAAGGAACTCCTTGGGCGAAGGATATTACAGTTTCAATTACTAATAATATAGTTCAATTAAATGGAACTATAATTAAACATTATAGAAAGCCTAATTTTAAAAATATCAAAAAACCTATAGGATGCTATAAAAATGACTATAATAATTATTTAGGTAATAATTATGACGCTACAAAATGTGGAGAAAAAGCTATTAAGAAGGGTCATTTATATATAGGACTTAGTAATAAAGGAGAATGTCGAAGTGGGACATCTTATGGATCTTTGGGGAATAGTGATGATTGTTATATGAAATGTGATGCTAATCCGGAAGAAATGTGTGGAGGTCCATTAGAGAACACAGTATATGATGTTTCACAGCAAAAGGAACTTATAACTATATTACCAATTAAATATAGACCAAGAAGAAATTTATCTTTTGCTTGTTCTTCAGGGGAAGGAATAACTAATATAAATATTATGGTTGATGGACATGTATATTGGATATCAACTAGCTTAACTAATAATAAAACAATTAGTTTAAATAATATTGTTTATTTAGCAGAACCACAAATTAATTTAGTAGGGGATATGAATAAAGGAAGCGGTAATTCATATTGTCAATTTGATTATATACAAGGATCTAAAAAATTCAAATACTGTTCAAAATTTAGTAATAATATGACCAGTTGTGATCATTTCAATGCCAGTAAAAACGCAAGTAATATAAAAGAATGTCATCTAGGACTAGGAGCTTGTTGTTTAGAAAGAGATTTAATTAGCGCTTAAGAAATAAATATAATTTAAATAAATTAATTATTTTATTAAAATAACTTTATGTGCATATAATATATACATGACTATTACTAATAATCAACTATATATTATATTTTTAGTAGTTTTAATTTTTTCTCTGTTATATGGAGTTAAAACTAAAAATTATTTTAAAGAGACTTTTAAATCTGAAAATCAAACAAATGACTTCGATAATCGTAGTGCTAGTATGAAAAATTATCAAAAAACATCAGCAGGTCATCTATGTGAAAGTGATATAGACGGTGTATATGATAAAAAGAAAGGCCCTAAATATAGAACAGAATTAGGAACCTATAAAAATGCCTCTAACGTTACTTCAAGTTTTATAAATTTTGAAGATGCTAAGGATGCATGTTGGGATAATTCAAAATGCGAGGCTATTATCGAAAATGTTACAAAAAATCCTCCAACTTTTAGAGGTGTTACAAATATAATGAATCCATTAAGCGATGAGTATAATACAAAGAGATTTAAGCGTCATATTAAATTATCAAAAGATGATAGTAATTTAAGTGGATTTTGTAAAAAATACGCTGGTCCCAGTACATTTGGTAGTATTTCTAAAGTATTAATTCCAAGTGCTATTAAAGTAACTAAGGCAAATTTTGCCAAATTTAAATTATCAGATTTACCTATAGCTAAAGTATGGACTGGTAAATATGTAGAAAGAAAAAAACATAGTATGGATTATACAGGTGACCCGGCAAGAGACAATGTTAGAAAAAAAAATGGTATGAAGGAATTTACCAAAGATGAAGCTAAAAATTGGTGCACTAAGACACAAGGCTGTGAACATGTATCAGTAGCAAGAGCTGGAAGTAAAAATGCCGGGATGTCACTTATAGAAGCTCCTCAATATCATGGAAATGCTAGATATAATAATGATTATGATTTAATATCGAAACTATTTAAATATGAATTTTCTATAGCATTTTGGATAAAAATAGATGCACCAAAGGGAGGATGGAGAAATATAATACACGTTGGAAATAATGATACTATGAGATGCCCAGGTATCTATATACATCCAAATAGTACTAGGCTACGTATTCATCAATCTACTACAGACAAGATAAAATTAGGACATTTAGTAGATACTCCTAATTTAGAATATAGAAAATGGACACATGTTGCAATGACATTAAAAAAAGATCATTTCAAAGTCTATTATAATGGAAAAGAGGTAGTGTCACATTATTGGATGGGTCATCCTATATTTCCAATTGAAAGTGATGTTTATTTAGCATATAAGCCTTATGCCCCTGATGGTAAATTCCATTTATCTAAAATGGTGTGGTATCCTATGGAATTAACTCACGATTTAGTACAGACCATTGCGTATGGAACATTTCCCCTAAGACAATTTGATCCAGAATTATCATTTTTTCCAGTTTCAGGAGAACCTACCGTAAAATTTAGAAATCAATGGGATATTTCAAATAATGACGAATCTTGGGGTGCAGTTACAGTTAATAATTTTGGAAATTTTACTTTTATAGATGGTGTTATTCAAGGCCCAAGGGCAAATGTAGTGGTAGCATCCATTCCACAATCATCGATACCTGATAGAAATATATATACTATTGCTTATACTGTAGGTGGATATGTAGTTGTCAAAATAACTACTAATGGATATATTTATATTTTAGACAATAATTCAAAAGAGGGAAAAATGTCACCTACAACATATATTAAAGATAATCCAGTATCATTATCAAATATTAGATTTCTGAGACATTCTCATGGATCTCAAAGTGTATGGAATGGAATACCTTTCGACTATGGGGCGGGATTTTTAATAACTGGATTAAGAGGGCCTCGTAATTATTATAGTTATTGGAAAAATTATAGAGGTGAAGTCATTCGACCTAAGCAAAAAATGAATTCAAGGGCGAAGATTACTACAAAATCAACTTTTCTTGCTGCTTCCAGTGACGGGAAGCCCGCTCAAATTAATATTACGAATAATAGTTTAACAATCACGACTAATCATAAACATGGTTCTAAAATATATGGTGAAGGTTTATCATGGAGTATTTATGGGGGAGAGAAATTAAAATTATCAGGTGGATATTTAACAAAAGGAGAAGCTACAAATGATCCCAAAGTCCATTTAAATACTGGGGATAGAGCAAGTTTTGTCAATATTAGCGGGATAGTTATTAAGTATTATAGAAAACCTGTTTTTAAAAAATTAAAACAGTCTCTGGGATGCTATAAAAATGATTTACCTAATTATTTAGGTAGCAATCAAGATACAAGATCCTGTGCGATTCTTGCTATGGAAAGAGGTGATCAATATATTGGTTTAAGTAATAGAGGAGAGTGTAGAAGTGGTAATAAATATGGAACTGAAGGAGAATCAACCGATTGTTACATGAAATGTGCAAGAAATCCAGCAGAATCTTGTGGGGGTCCTATGGAAAATATTATTTATGATACTAGTTTAGAACCAGAATTAATAACATTATTACCTATAAAATACAGACCAAAAAGAAATTTAACATTTTTATGTTCATCTGGAAATGGTGTAACCAGGGTAGATGTCATGAAAAATGGGAAAGTATTGTGGGCAGGGACAGCATTAAGTGGAACTAAATGGTTCAGTTTAAACAATATATGTTATCACGTATAATACAGTTTACATTATTAATAATACAGTTAAAAATTATTAATAATTTAATTTAATTTTAATTTAATAATATTAATTATAAATAATATCTATTAAAATGATATATGGAATATAGTTCAAAACATTCTAAAGAAAATTACGTAATAGCTATACCTTCATATAATAGAGAAGAGAATATTAAAAAAGCTACATTAAATATGCTAGATATTAACAATATTGATCCATCCAGAGTTTACATTTTTGTTGCTAATAATTCTGAAAAAATGAAATATAAAAAATCATTGAACAATGGTTTTAAAAATTATGGTCAAAACATTATTGTAGGAGAGTTAGGTGTCATGAATATCAGAAACTTCATGGCAAATTATTTCGAAGAGGGTCAATATGTATTTTATTTAGATGATGATATGTATAGTATGTATAAATGTATTTTTGATGAAGAAAGTATTAAAAAAGTATCTAAAAAACTAAAGGATAAGGGATTAAAACCAAATGAAACAAATTTTAAAAAATGGATGAAAACGGGTAATCGATTAGAATTAATGAAAAAGGGAGGAGAGGTGGGATCTATTCATGATTTTATTATAGAAGGATTTACAGAGTGTGAGGAGAGGGGGATGCGATTATTTGGTATTCATCCGGTAGATAATCCTTTTTTCCTTACACCTGAGAATATGCCAGGCGATGAACAAGGACTACGTAAAACTAAAAATTTATCAGAAGATCTTAGATATATTGAAGGAGGTGCTTGTGGAGCTATTAATTGTAAGGAAGCAGAATTAAGAACAGTTCATGATAAAGAAGATTATGAAAGATCTATAAAATATTATTTATTAGATGGTGGTGTTATTAGGTTTAATAATGTATGTGCGTATACTAAATGTTATAGAGAACCAGGAGGATTACAATCAACAGGTCATCGTACTTGGGAAAAGGTAGATAAAAGTGCTAAATTTTTAGCAGCAGCTTATCCAGAATTAACTACTCTGAATACTAAAAAGAAAAATGCCGATAAAAAAACAGGAAAATCTTGGACAGAAGTTAAATTACGTGATAAAAGAAAGGGAAATAATAGAAAATTTGGTTCTTTGACTAAAATTTCAAAAAAATTATACAAAGAATTAAATGAATTAAAATATAAATAATGTTTATAAATTTCTTTAAATTATTTATAAACTTTACATCATATATATAGTGAATTTATTTAAAGATTGTTCAAAATATTAACTTTAATGAGAGAAAGAACTATATCAGAAGAGGGATTAAAATTATTTAATCTATCTATGAATGATTTGTCATATAGAAAAAACCAATTAAAAAAAAATAAAGGTTTGCTTAGAAGTGTTATGATAGATTTATTTACAACGGAATATGATATTAATTTAATAGATACAGTCGATAAACTAAGAATGAGTAGTTGTTATTTATATTCTAACTTAGATTATAAAAACCCAAAAAAAATATCAGTATTAGTTAATAACGCAATTACAAATATAATTATAGCTATTTTAACTTTTAATGGAGAAATTTCAAATAGACATCAATTAAAAATGAACTATTATAATTATTTAGATATAGCTGAAAAATCTTATAAAAATGAAGATCATCATACGGCCATTGTAATTAGAGCAGCATTAAATACTTTATCGATAACCAGACTTAATATTAAATTAAGAAAAAAAGATAAGCGACTATATAAATTGTTTGACAAAAAATATGGAACATTTAAAGATTGTTGTAAAAAACACCTATATGATGTTATGAATATCAAAGATTTTCATGATAAAATGAAAGATAATGACAATATATCTATCATCCCTTCATTAATGATATTAATTATACATTTGAATAAAGCAACTGAATATTCAAAATCATTCAAATCTATAGGTAAAAAAAGCCCAGTAACATTAGATGCCAAAAGAATACAATTAATAAGGGTAGCAAATGCTTTAAAAAAAAAATACTCTAAATTTTCAAACGAAGAATTAATTCATTTGTATACAGACAGACCAGAAGAACATACAGTGTTAAATAAATTTAGTAAAAAACAGTCTGATTCGGTTTCTATTAAATTATTTGATTTAAGTAAATGTATTCCTAGTCCAAAAAGAAAGAGTTGTTTTTTTTAATAGAACATGTGTATATATAAGCTTAAAAATATTGATTCCAACGTTAATTATTTTAGTTTTTATTTAACATTTTCAACATTTTTTTTTCTTGATCAGGATGATAGAAAAATGAATGTTTCCACTTTCCACTACTTGTTCCATAATGTGGGGAAATATCTGATCCCATATTTTCAAAATGACTGAAAAGAACAGGATTGTGAACCATACATTGGCCATTTTTCTGAAAATGGTTAATATATAGAAAATCCATAGCTTGTGCTCTCATTTTAATGTTCCCACTTCTCCATTCATCATGTTTATCGTGTCCTTTTCCACCAATAAATACACTTTTACAAAAATTGTAAATATCTCTCATTTTTTGTGGATTATTAACGGAGTAGGCAAATGTTCCAATTAATTTGAGATATTTTGGATCAATTTTAATCCATTCGGATTTTGGATCCTTGGGTTGGACCTCAGTTGTTTTAAAATCATTTTTACCAGAGTGCCAAAACATACCACCAAAATAATGAATATCTACATTGTCAGTATCAGGTATAGTAATTCGAGTCTCTGAACTACCTGGTAAAATCATAACATCGTCTTCGAGAACCAATACATTATCCCACCCTTTTTCTAAAGCAGTTTTCATTACTTTCATATGACTTAGAAAACATCCAACCCTTCCTAAAATAGGATCTTCTTTTTTAATCATGGTTTTAAAATTAGAACGATTCATCCAAAACTTGGGGCTCAGATTTTCAGAATTTGCAATATCCAGTTCCCGTGCAATTTTTTGACGATAACTCTTATCCCTTAACTTTTTACCATTTATAGCAGATATTCTAGTTGCACTTAAGCCATTGTTTCTCAATTGTTTTTCAATTGAATCGGCTCTTTCTGGTCTAGAATCTAGATTGATATATACAATATTAAAATCTTTTAAAGTTTTAATAAGTTCATTATCCTTTTTAATAAATTTATTACCACCTTTTTGTAAGTTAAATACATTATTTTTATTTATGTACTTGTTAACGATATTCTTACCTAGTCTAGAAAAAATAGATACTTTTCTATTTGTTTTTGGATTTATAATAAAAGTATACATATATGATATATTTATATATTTATTAACTTTTGAGAAAATTTTATTCTAGTATCTTAATTAGAATATGCTAAACCACCCATACCACTCGTAATTCGTAAAACATTATAATTAGTAGCATAAACTCTTATGGTATTTATAGGAGTATTTGGAATTTTTTTTTCTAATTCTTTATAATATTGTATATCAGTAGTGTCAGAATCGAGTGCTTCTTCCATTAAGTCTAAAATAGATTGTACTTCTTTATTAACATTATTCATTTGTAATCTTAATACTGCATTATCAATTCTTGAAAAATTACATGTTCCGGAAGGTTGATGTTCGTCGGGGTTTATAGCAAATGAGTAATTATATATATAACCTTTTTCTCCAGAAGATGGGCCTATTAATGGATCAATACTAAAATTGTCTGAATACCATAGCCCTCTTTGTTGATCATAGCCTCCTTTATGATGTTGATAAGGCTGAACTACTCTAAAATAAGTCCCTGTTCTTTTAGAAAATCTATCTGCTCCATTTAATTGTAAAACTGCTCCTTTTATATTATCTCCTATATTATCCTGATATATTTTTACTGTTTTTTTTATAGTATTTATATCTCCAGGTATAGGTTCTGTTCCACCGGCATTCTCGAAAAAAGTATTATCTTCTCCCCATTTTCCTATCCTATTATTTTCATCGTCAAATATTATCTTAGATACTCTATTTACCCAATATTCCAAAGAATTGAATGTCCATTTTTCTAATTCCATAGTAGTATTATCAGCAGTATTTGGTCGTGAATAATCAAAAGGAAAATTATAAATTCCTATACCATCCATATCTTTACCTATCATTAAATTAGATTGAACAATCCAAAACAATTCTTTACATGGGTGATTTAAATTTAATTTAACCTCGTGTTCTTTATATTTATTTTTAACAATACTTTTACTATTAAATTGAACTTGGTCAATAAGATATTCATGTGAAACTTGTGCAAATCTTCGTCTTTCATCAGTATCTAAAAATATGTAATCACAAAAAAGTCTTAAACTTTTGATTTTATATTTGTCACTAGATTCTATATTAATGTGATTTTTTCTAATATTACCTTCTTTATTCAAAAATACATTTAATTTAACTTCATGATATTGTAAAGCTATTAATGGTAAAGCTAATCCTATATTTCTATTAAACCAAAATTGTAGCGGAATATATAATTTATGATTATTACCAACAGAAGATTTAATTCTCCCACTTATCATATTGTCTAATTTGGTAAATTTTTCACGAGAATGTGATAATTGACACCATAAATCCATCCATTCTCCATATTGTTTATCCATAATTTGTCCACCAATTTCTATTTCTACAAATTTTATAAGTGCGTGTCCAGGTCTATTGACTAATATTGCTTTAGAAGACTCTGCTATTATATCAGCTTCTAAAACCATACCATGTAATAAGTCACCGTTTCTTCCTAAATTAACGGATATTTTTGTATTAAATTTAGGTGATCCTTTAAAAACTTGTTCTATAGACTCTATAGCAAAATTAGAATGTCTACTATAAATAGCCTTAAAAAAAGTAATTTGAGGATTACCAGTTAAATATACATCTTGAGAGCCATATGCTATTAATTGAAAAATTCCTCCTCCCATAATTTAAATAATCTAATATATTAAAAGATTATTTCTTTAGATAAAAATCTCTTAATATTTATTATTAATTAGAATAAGTTAATCCTCCCATTCCACTTGATATTTTAAGTATATTATAATTAGTAGCATATACGTGAATATATTTTTTTTCAGAATCTTTATAAGAAAATTCATCTAAAATTAATTTAAGAACAGCAGTATCAATCCTTGAAAAATTACATGTTCCCGAAGGTTGGTATTCTTCAGGATTCATAGCAAATGAGTAATTATATATAAACCCTTGGCAATCATCTGTATTAATTGATTGATTATATCCACCTGTATGGTGTTGAAAAGGTTGAATCAATCTAAAATATTTTCCATTATTTTCGTAAAAACGATCGTTACCGTTTAATATTAATAAGGCTTTCCTTACATGATCTGGTAAAAATTCATTTCCATTGCAATAACAAAATGGTTCAAAATAGGGATTATCGTAATCTTTAGTTGATACTTTTCTAAAAATTTCAGACTGACAAGTCCAAAAAATTTCTTTACAAGGATGATTAAAATTTAAATATAAATTTACGGAATCTCTTTGAATTGGAAGTTCGGAACGAATACCAACTTGAACCTGTTCTATAAGATATTCGTGATCATTTTTAGAAAATCGACGACGTTCGTCGGTATCTAAAAATATATAATCTGTAAACAAACAACAGGAGTTAATTTTAGGTTTCTTAAAATTTGGAAACTCTTTACAAATTGAATTATATTTGTTGAAAGTAACTATTAATTTAACTTCATGATATTGTAATGCAATTAAAGGTAGAGCTAATCCTGGTTGTTTAGTAAACCAAAAAAAAAGAGGTATATAAACCTTTTTTAGATTATTTTTTGAATTTATTGAAAAATCAACCATTCGTTCAAACTTCGAATAATCTTCCCTTGTCATCGATAGTTGTGACCATATATCCATCCATTCACCATAATGTTTATCTATTATTTGGCCACCTATTTCGAAATCTATATGTGAAATCATAGCAATACCTGCTCTCTTAACTAAATCAACATTCTTAACATTACCATCGCTATCAATTTTTTCAGGTAATTCTAAGTCTAATTCTAAATATGTTTTATATAAAAGATCACCTTTTCTTGGAATTGAACATACTATTGTTTTATTAAAACCTAGTTGGCCATCAAATGTATGACCAATTGATTCGATAACAAAATTAGTATATCTATGATATATTGCTTTAAAAAAAGTAATTTGAGGATTGCCGGTTATATATGTGTTTTGAGCCCCGATGGCTACAAGTTGCATGAGTGACCCACCCATATTTTATACTATTATTTATAGAGATTTTAATATTATTTATCATACCCATTACATATGATTATATAGTGTTGAGTTTAATTAGAATAAGCTAGTCCACCCATTCCTGCTTTAATTCTTAAAACATTATAATTTGTAGCAAATACGCGAACATTGAAACTGTCATTGTCTTCTGAATTATTTTGAAAAGATATTTTTAAAATAGCATTATCTAATCTTGAAAAATTACAGGAACCAGATGGTTGAAGTTCGTCAGGTTTAAGAGCAAAACTATAGCTAAAAATATCTAATTGTGTTATGGGTAAATCATTGGATATTGATGTAGAATTACTAAATAGTGGGGATACTAAATTCTTAATAAATGATCTTAAATCAATCCCATTATGATGTTGGTATTTTTGTATTAATCTAAAATAATTTCCTGATTTTTCAGGTAATCTATCTACACCATTCATTTGTATTAAACATGTTTTTATTTTTTCAGCACCATTACTCCAATATGGTCCATATTGTTCAGCTAATTTAGAATTATTTACTGTCCAAATTAATTCCTTAACAGGGTGATTTAAGTTAAGAGGAATAACCTTTTGATTTATACTTGGTTGACAATATTCACCAGGATGCTCCTGGACTTGTTCGATTAAATATTCATGACACACTTGGGCAAATTTTTTTCTTTCTTCGGTATCTAAATAGACATAGTCACAATGAAGATTTAAATCCTTAATAACTATATCTACAACATTATTAGTTCTTTTAGTAACATTTTTAGACAATATAAATTTATTTTTATGATTTAATTTTAATATTACTTTAACATCATGATGTTGAAGGGAAACAAGTGGTAAATATAGTCCAGGATCACTATTAAACCAAAATTTAAGAGGAACAGATATATGTATAACATTATCACCTAAATGATAAGCATTATTAAATGGTCCATTTAATAATACCTCCTGTAATCTTTTATTGAAATTTTGACTTAATTCGGATTTAATTGCTAACCATTGTCCGCTATGATGATCAATTAATTGTCCACCAATATCTATTTCAACAAAGTCTATAAAAGAATGCCCTAAACTCTTAGCTATTGAACTATTTTTATAAAAAGCTTCTTCTTTAATTTCTGATAAATTAAGAGTTTTATTATCGTTTTTAAACTCTATATAAAAGTCTATATAACATTTCCCTAATAAATCACCTTTTCTTTCAATATTAAATATTAATTTATTTCCCCATTTGATTTGTCCTATAGGGAATTGATTAATATTTTCTAAGGCAAAATTAGTATGTCTTCTATATACATATTTAAAAAAGGTGATTTGGGGATTACCAGTGAGATATATATCTTGAGCACCATATGCTACTAATTGTATGAAACCTCCTCCCATAATATAGTTTTAATATAAATAAAGATATTAATCTTTATATTAAAACTAATAAACTTAGTTAGAGTAGGCAAGACCACCCATACCACTCATAACTCTAAGGACATTGTAGTTTGTGGCGTAAACTTTGACAAATTTAGAAGTGCTATCGTCTAATTGTAATTGAAGGACAGCATTGTCAATTCTTGAGAAATTACAGGTTCCAGATGGTTGATGTTCTTCTGGTTCTAAGCCAAATGAATAAACATACATGTAACCATTACCGTTAGCGTCTTGTTTATGAGCACCAGTGTGATGTTGATAAGGTTGGACACATCTGAAGTATGAACCTTCTCTTTCACGGAAACGGTCATGACCATTAAGTTGTAATTTTGCGCTTACAACGTTATCACCTACTCCTCCAGCTTTACCGAATTTAAAAGCAGTAGCTCCTGACATGCCTTGATCTTGTGCTACCCAAACAAGTTCTTTACAGGGGTGATTGAATCTTAATTCTACATTAGTTGCGGATTCTCCTGCTTTAACAGTGAGACAATTATTGTATTGTAATTGTTCAATGAGGTATTCATGTGAAACTTGAGCAAATCTACGTCTTTCATCAGTGTCAAGAAAGATGTAGTCGCAGAATAAGCACATTGATACGTCATCTACATTACTACCACCTGCTGCGGCAGAATCATTTAAGAAAACGGTGAGTTTAACTTCATGATATTGGAGAGCAATAAGGGGGAGTGCGAGACCAGGATTTCTGTTAAACCAAAATTGGAGAGGAATATATAATTTTCTACCATTAGCAGTTTGTAAAGAACCATTAGTTAATGTTCTATTTTTGACAAGACCTTGTTCAGTATTTGTTAATTGAGACCATAATTCTAACCATTCACCGTAGTGTTTATCGACACATTGTCCACCAATACTAACTTCTACTTCTCTAATCATACTATGACCAATGTTACCTAAATGTTTCTCCATTAAAGAATTACCATTTCCAACTAATGTTAAATCAACTTCTAAATACATTTTGTGAAGCAAATCACCATTTCGTTCAATGGTGCAGGTACATTTTCTACCAAATCCAACGGAACCAGTAAATGCTTGTTCTATAGATTCCATAGCAAAGTTTGTATGTCTTCTGTATACTACTTTAAAGAAAGTAATTTGAGGATTACCTGTAAGGTAAATATCTTGAGCTCCATAGGCTACTAATTGCATTAAACCACCACCCATTTTAAATTATACTATATAATGAGATTTTTTTTTTAATTTTCAAACAATAAAAACAAAAAATATAACCTTAAGTAAATATTTTTTTTTTTTATTTTAAAAAAGAATTAATAAATTAGTTAGAGTATGCGAGACCACCCATACCACTCATAATTCTTAAGACATTGTAGTTAACTGCGTATACTTCTGCGTCTACTGAACTCTTAGTCTCAGTCTCCGCAACATCCATATGTAAAACAGCATTGTCAATTCTTGAGAAATTACATGTACCGGAAGGTTGATGTTCTTCGGGTCTTAATGCGAATGAATAACAGTATACGTATCCATTTTCTTTTTCTAATGTTTGATGATCTACGTGGGAAGTATGTTGAGCAGCACCGCCGGTGTGGTGTTGACAAGTTTGGAGACATCTAAAGTATGATCCGTGTCTTTGGCGAAAACGATCATGTCCATTAAGTTGTAATTTTGCACTTTTGACAAATTCTTTAGCTAAAGTTTCTTGACTGGCCCAGTCCGCACCACCTGGAGAAATTACCTTATTGTCAGCAGCAGCAAAATTATAGGTACCTTTAGCATCTTCTGTTTGACATACCCATACAAGTTCCTTAACAGGATGATTAAATTCTAAACTGAGTTGAGTTTTGCCACCCTTACCAACACTACATCTACCAGTAGTTTGTAATTGTTCAATTAAGTATTCGTGGGAAACTTGGGCAAATCGTCGTCTTTCATCTGTATCGAGAAAGATGTAATCACAGAATAAACAAACATTGTCTAAATGTTTAATATTAGAATCAAGTTCCGCCATAGGTGTTTTAGAAAATTCAATTGCTACTTTAACTTCATGATATTGGAGTGCGATAAGAGGAAGAGCAAGACCAGGGTTTCTATTGAACCAAAATTGAAGTGGAACATAAACCTTTCTTACTGTATCACTATCTCCTCTTAAATCACCATCAATCATTTCATTTAATTTTCGGACTTCTTCATTTGAATTGGACAATTGAGACCAAATATTTAACCATTCACCATAGTGTTTATCTATACGTTGTCCACCAACTTCTACCTCAGCTGATTTGATTAATTTATGTCCAAATCTTTTAGGTAAAATTACATCACTATTATATACATTAACGTCAATTTCTAAATACATTCTACCAACTAAATCACCGTTTCTGGCAATTGTACATACTACTTTATTTCCAAAATCGGCAACTCCATTAAAAGTTTGCTCAATTGCTTCCATAGCAAAGTTTGTGTGTCTTCTGTATACTACTTTAAAGAAAGTAATTTGAGGATTACCTGTAAGGTAAATATCTTGAGCTCCATAGGCTACTAATTGCATTAAACCACCACCCATTTTAAATTATACTATATAATGAGATTTTTTTTTTAATTTTCAAACAATAAAAACAAAAAAATACTCTAAAGATTATATATTTTTTTGTTATTAAAATAAAAGTTATTCTATAAATTTAATTAGAGTAAGCTAAACCACCCATACCACTCATAATTCTTAAGACATTGTAGTTTGTAGCATAAGTTCTAACTTCTTTACCATCCGTTTCAGAAGATTCAGCCAAATTCATAGTTAACAACGCATTGTCAATTCTCGAGAAATTACATGTTCCAGAAGGCTGATGATCTTCTGGTCTTAAAGCAAAAGAGTAAGAGTAGATAAAACCTTTTTCGGCTCCAATTCCTCTTGCGTCACCATTATTACCTTGTTGATCATGTCCACCTGTATGATGTTGATAAGGTTGAACACATCTGAAATATGTTCCTTCTCTTTCACGGAAACGATCATGGCCATTTAATTGTAAAACAGCACTCTTAACAAAATCGTCTTTTCCTACATTAGTATCGGCAGCAAAGGCAAATGGTTCATTAATTGCACCATCAACTACTCGCCCATCCTGAACAACCCAAACTAATTCTTTACATGGGTGATTAAATCTTAATTCAACATTGGCACATGAATCTTTTTGACCAAGACAAGTTTTTCCGTTGAATTGAACTTGTTCAATTAGATATTCATGAGAAACTTGAGCGAATCTTCTTCGTTCATCTGTATCTAAAAACATGTAGTCACAGAAAAGACAGATGTTGTTGATTTTTACCCCATCATTATCTGTAGAATTAGCACAAATTCTTGCTGCTTTATGTAATTGTAAATTAAGCTTGACTTCATGATATTGAAGTGCAATAAGGGGAAGGGCAAGTCCAGGGTTTCTATTAAACCAAAATTGAAGAGGAACATATAATTTTTTGTTACCACCTTTTCCTGGAAGAGAAGCATCGACAAGTCTTTCTAATTTTTGGAATTGTTCACCAGAGTGTGATAATTGTGTCCAAATATCCATCCATTCACCATATTGTTTATCAATAGCTTGTCCACCAATTTCAACTTCGACGTAATCAATCATGGCATGACCTGGTCTTGCTACTAATGTTTTTCCACCATCAGTAATATCAACTTCTAAATACATTTTTCCTAATAAATCACCATTTCTTGCGATAGTGCAACTTGTTTTTTTACCAAGAGAAACATTACCAGTGAAAACTTGTTCAATGGATTCCATTGAAAAGTTAGTATGTCTTCTGTATACTACTTTAAAGAAAGTAATTTGAGGGTTACCCGTGAGGTAAACATCTTGTGCGCCATAGGCTACTAATTGCATTAAACCACCACCCATTTTAAATTATACTATATAATGAGATTTTTTTTTTATTTTCTATACAAAAAATAAGTTTAATTAGCCAAAATATTTAATCTCCCATTTTTAACTCTTATTATATTAAATCTCTTTATAAAAATAAATAATTCTCTATCTTTTGTAGTATTTGAATTACTTGTCATTTGTAAATCTAAATGTATACTATTAAATTTAGTAAAACTCAAAAATCCAGATGATTGGATTATTTCAGGATTTAAATTAAATGAATATGAATAGATACAATTATTCTTTACTTTCTTATCATTATCTACGTGGTAATCAGATTTAAAATGTTGATTACGCTGAATTAATCTATAATATGAAGCTGGAAATCTAGGATTTAATACTCTTCCATTTAATAAAATTGATATATTTTTAAAATGATCCGTTCTCATATAGTCATTTTTATTATTATGCCAAAAATTAAAATAATTTCTAAGATTGTTTGGATTTTTTTCTTTACATATCCAAATTAATTCCTTAACTAAATAATGTTGTTCTAATTCAATTTTTTGTCTTAAACTTTTTTCATTTTTAACAGATATATTATGAGGACCGTTATATTCTATTTGGTCAATGACATATTCTAAAGGTTGTTGTAAAAATGTTTGTTTCTCTGTTTGTGTTAATTCTATAAACTCTCCTAATAATTTACAACCTCTTATAATATAATTTTTTTCAAGTGCGTTTTTTGAAATTTTATGAAAATCATTAATTTTAATATTAACTGAAATTTTTTCATATTCTAAAGAACATAACGGAAATGCTAATTCACTGGATTTAGAAAACCAAAAAGGGATAGGTAAATGTAGAGTATATTCTTTATTTGTTTCGCCTAATAAATTAGTTTTAGTAAAAATATTAGCACTGGCATTATCAAATAAATGTTTATTATTTGATTTATATAGCGAAAAATAAGTATACATCCATATTCCAGATAATTTTTGTAAAACTTTATCGTTACTCATAATTTCTATATAATCGATTAAAGCAAATAAAGTTTCTGGAACGATTTTTTCGAAATTATTCCAATTATTAATATCCTTATCATTGTCTTGTAAAATGAATTTAACCGTTAGATTTAATAATAAATCACTTGTTTTATCTATAGTAAAATCTATAGTTTCTCCAAAATTAATTACAGTATCATTATTTTGAATTTTATTTGAATCTATTTCTACAAGAGTTTTGGCAAAATTGGTATGTCTCGAACTTTTATTCTTAAAAAAAGTAAATTCTGAATTTTTAAATAAACTATCATCTTGTTCCCCAGTAGCATTTAATATAATTTTACTTACTGACATTTTAATATACAGCAATATTTTTAAATTATAGTTTATACCATAATTTACAATATTTAATTCTGGAAAACTAATCCAGCATGTCCAGACATAACTCTTAATACATTATAATTTAGCGCAAAAATCTTAAGTATTTTATTGTTAAGAGAAAATCCTTCACTTTTAGAATTATTATGAAAATCTCTTCTTATTCTTAATCGGAGTTCAGTTTTATCTAATTTAGAAAAATTTAAACTCCCAGAAGGTTCATGATTTTCTGGATTTAGGGAAAATGAATAACTATATATACCACTCCCTCTTGATAAATCAGCATTTGAATAATTATATTGATCTTTTGTAAAACTTAAATTGTCATATCCGAAATCAGAATGGTATTGATATTTTTGAACATTTCTAAAATAACTTGCGCCTTGTGGTTTACATAATTCTGTCCCATTTAAACTTATAGTTGCGTTGATAAGTTGATCTGCTTGGTTTTCCCAATCTAAATTTCTCCAATAATTAAATAAATGGTTACCAACATTTGTTCTTTCTTTGGTTACTGGTAAATTCCAAGAGTCTATATATTTTTTTCCAGTAATATCTTTTTTAGAATTGGAATCCTGTAAAACCCATATTAATTCTTTTACAGGATGATTAAATGGTAATTCGAATTTATGCGTATATTCTTCAAAATCTAAATCACTTATTTCAGTCTTTAATGGTACATTTAATTTATCATTTATTTGTACTTGTTCAATTAAATATTCATGTTGATTTGAAGCAAATAAAACTCTCTCGTCCTTATCTAAATGTATAAATTCTGATAGCAAATATATTTGATTAATTTTAGAGTTGTTTTTACCAGAATTACCTATATTTGTTATTTTACTTCTTTTATTTAATTGTAGTTCAATTTTAACGTCACTATATTGTAGACTCATTAATGGTAAACTTAAACCAACATTTCTATTAAACCAAAATTGTAATGGAACATACACTAAACCATCTTTAAATTTTAATTCAATTTCTCCTCCTATACCATTTCCCTTAGAGTTTAAATGAGTATTGAGCATATCACATAATGATATATTTCCTTTCCCATTAAGTTCTGAAAAAATATGTAACCAATCACCGGTATGTTTATCAATAACTTGATCACCAATACTAATTTGTACATTATCAATTAAACTATGTGCTGATATACCAAATTCCTGTTGAATAGATTTTAAATCTGAAGCACTTTCTAATTCAAATACTATATACATTCTATGTAACAAATCACCTATTTTAGGTATTTTAGCATAATATTTTTTCCCAAAGTTTGAATTAGTATTCAATGTGGTTTCTCCGACAAAATTTAATACTCTATTTTCAATAGCAAAATTAGTATGTCTCTTATGTACTGATTTAAAATATGTAAATTGCGGGTTACCAACTAAATATTTGTCTTGTTCACTAGTTACTGTAAGTTGAAAGTATCCAATACCCATTATTTAATATAATATGATATTATTTTTAATAGTATTATTCTTAATTACTTTTTTTTGTCACTTTAATACTTCTGTTTTCTAAACCATTTAATAAATATTCCATAAATTTTCTAGTTTTACTATTTTTCTCATTAGCTTTGTGTAAAATTATGTAATTATCTAAACTAACTACATAGTTATATTTATAGGATAAATTTCTAATTAAGATTGAATCTTCTATATTTTTTAATGCAACTCCTCCATTTTTAAATTGAAGGTTACTTCTTTTTATTAATCTTATAGAATCCCCATTTTTAACGTTTGAAATATTTTCTAATGTGATTAAATTAAAATGTTTTACAAGCATTTGTTGCTTTTTGTTTAAGTAATCTAAATAATTTATATCCATTAATAATAATTACATAAAATAATAATTATATCTTTATATAATAATGAATTTCAAGAATAATTTAGTAAATTGTGTCACCAATGTACAATGTGAACCCAAAACAAGAAGGTTAGCTAAAAGTAATTATCAACGACCTAAAAGCACATACACAGATACCTTACAAACAAACGGTGCTTGGAAAGATAAACTAAAAAATTATGTTCAAGTGGAAGATATAGAAGATGTAAATATAAGCACTCATGTAAGATATATAACTCTTAAGAATGGATCTCAGCGATTTTGTCTAGGTGGACTATTACGTAAAATTCACCCAAAATATGTAGTTTTATCTAATGGAACATTTAGTTGGAGTGTTCAAAGATTTCATTATTCGGATGATGATACAGATAGTGAACCAGTATTTGAAACATTTTTTTTTAGAATATTATCAAAACAGGAACAGCAACAGAAAATTATAGACGATCAAGAAAAGGAACTAGAACAACTTAGAAGTAAATTAGGTGTTAGTAAAAAAAAAACGTCAGGAAAATGAATGGATAAATTTAATAAACCTTTAAGAAAATTTTATTAAATCTATTTAAATCTATTTAAATCTATTTAAATCTATTTTTTGATAAATCTTTTTAATCTCACTCTTTCTTCTTTATCTCGTTTATCAATTATATAATTAGCTATTTCTTCTCCTTTTTCATAATTCTTAAAGTATTCACCCAATTTACTTTTTAATGTTTCCTTATTGAGAGGTTTTTTAGTATAACTAACACTTCTTTTGAGTTTACCATTACCCGTAGTCATATCTTCTATATTGTAGTCTCCCATAAAAGTTAATATAACTTCTGTTAATTTTTGTTTTGCTTGCTTTTTTTCCCTAACTACTTTTTCTAATTTTCTAATATCGTCATCTAAATTTAAATATTTCTTAACTTTATCTTTAAAATTAGATAATTGGTTTTGATCTAAATCAGTCATTATATTATATATATCTTTAATTCTCTATATAAATATTTAGATTTAATTTAATAATTTATAGAAACCCTTAGTAAATAATTTATTGATACATCACTTTTTTATTAAGAATATTTTTGATAGATTCTATAGTTTTAGTTAATAAACCTTGTTCAACTAACCATAATACAGATAATATTCCTACTACTACTACTACAACAATTATTGCAGTTATTAATGTTTGGTAACTTTTAAATTTAGCAACATCTTTATTACCAACTAATTTAGAACAAGCTTTCTTAAAATCTTTATCAGTATAACATCTCAATTTACTTCCATAATTTCTGTTTGCTTTGTTTGAATTATTATGATTATAAAAAAGAGGTCTATTATTAAATTTTTGAATATTTCTTGCATTATTTCCAGATACTTTTTTAAGATTTTCGTAGAATTTAAGACTACAATTTACGGGATTATCGAATACTACCCAGGTAACTTCTTCCGTACATGGGTATCTAGGAAGAGAACCATCATATAAAAAAAAAGATTTATTTTCCGGAATAATGTGATAGATGTTCCAATTATTAGGCATATTTAATGACCGTTGAGTTCCTCTTTTTTTAGGTATAGAATTGTAAAATTTATCAAAAAAAATTTTAGATTTTGACATAGCGTCATTAATATCTAAAAATACAGCAATAATTAATATTTTCCCAGAATTAGTAGATCTATGATATAAATGCGCTTCTACTGGATATGAACTTCCATCAACTTTATGGGATGCTGGGACAGAAAAAGAAATTTTATGTAATTCATATACATCATGGTTGAAATTTATAAAACTACCATTATCATAATCAATAATAAAGTTTTTATTGGAAACTATCATATTACATTTAGATGTTCTGTAATAAAACATTAAATCACAACTAGCTAAACATCTTCTGGCTTTTTTAGATTTAATTTCAATTGGGGATTGTTTTGATCCTTTGTCACAATATGATTTAACCATAATTAACTAATATAATTAGATAAAATAATTTGTATGATTAATATATATATATTTCATGAAATTATCAGATAATTTAGGGTCTTTTATTTTAGTTTTTATACTAACTCTTATTCTAGGATATTATTTAGGATTAGCTATATCTACTACTGTAAATTATAAATTACAGGATTTGCGATTTAAATTTCCAAGAGCTAAAAATAATATTACAATAGAAATAATTAAAAAACCACGTAGAAAATTTAAAATTATAAATGTTAAAAACAATAATAAAAAGGATGATGTTAAATTAATTAATAAACAAAATATCAATGTTGATGGAGAAGATGTTGAAAATTTCAATAATTATATAGGTAAAAGGGGTAAAAGGGGTAAAAAAGGCAAAAAAAAAGAAAAAACTAATAAACAAAAACAAAAAAGGGAACATTTTAGAAGTAAAGATAATACAACATGTCAAGAACCTAAACCTTTTAATCCAGTAATAGAACAAAGAGCTAAATACTATAATCTTAAGGAAAAAGATAAAGATAGAGATTTAATTAATTATGCCAAAAACTATAAAAAATATAGAAAAAATGAAAAAAAAGAAGGTATCGGTAATTTAGTTGCGTATAACCATGAAGACATAGAGACATCATATTATGACTATGATTTAAATATTAATTGTAAAAAAAATAAGAAAAAATTTAAAGATTCTATAAAAATTAAACCAAGAAAATATATAAATTTTGAAAAAGCTAAAAATACTGAGAAAACTACAAATAATTGGGATCATTTGCCTACACGAAAAAAACTTTGCCCAGGATTTAAATGTCAAAGGGAGTATCAAAATTGCACAAATAATCATGAAATAGTTAAAAAAGTTTAAAAATATATTTTTTTAGTGCTTGTAAATGTTTGTCTACATACTGGACAAGCTAAACTATAATTACTTAGTTCAGATAAACAAGTTTCACAAATACACATATGATTACATGGTTCTAATAAAATATTAATACTATTTTTATAACATATAGAACAGGATAGTTTTTTTTCTTGTTCTGATATTTTATTTTGTGAATTTTTAATTTTATTCTGTAATTCAAATATTATTTTTTCACTTTTCTTTTCACTATCTATATATTTTTGAATAAGAATATTTTTAGAATGACAATTTAATTCAAATGATTCTTTTAAAGATTTAATATTTAAATCTTTAGAATAAATTTCATATTTCTTATTTTCGATATCAGATTCTAAGAGTGTTATCTTATTTTTAAAGATATTATTTTCAATAATTAAAGTATGTTTATCGGAAACTAATTTATTTTTTTCATCATTTATTAAAGTAATTTTTGAATTTAATCTATCATAATTGGAACTAAAATGAACTAAATCATTTGTTAAATTAATAACATTTTTAGTTAAAGAATAGTTTGACTGATGTAAATTTTCTATAATATTATTAGTATTATTATTATTATTAGTATTATTATAAGTTGAATTTTCTAAGCTATTCATATAGCCTTAATATAATATGTAAAATATTTTAACTTATTAAAGATAACGAAAAAATTTGATTGTTATATCTCAAATAATTTATTATTTAAAGATTAAAAAACAATTGATAATAAATGGATTATAAAAACGAAAATGCAAACGAATATGAGGGGGGAGAGGAAATTGTTGATAATTCTTCAGAATTAACTGTATACAAAGACTTTGATTCAATGGGTCTAAAGGAAGATCTGTTAAGAGGTATTTATGGTTATGGTTATGAAGGCCCTTCATCTATTCAACAAAGAGCTATTAAACCTCTTATTGATAAAAAAGATATAGTGGCACAATCCCAATCGGGAACTGGTAAAACAGCAACATTTTTAATTGGGGCCTTACAGACAATTGATAAAGAGCTATTAAAGCCACAGGTTTTAATCTTAGCACCAAATCGTGAATTAGCTTCTCAAATTTTTAATGTAATGGAATCACTTAATGCTTATATGAAGTTATCAGGTGCACTTATAATGGGTGGAACTAAAGTAGATGATAATTTTAAAATTCTTGATAAGGGAGTTCATATTATAGTAGGAACACCTGGTAGAGTATTTGATATGATTAAAAGATATGTGCTTAAAACAGATAGGATTCATTCATTTATCATGGATGAGGCAGATGAAATGTTATCCAGGGGATTCAAAGATCAAATCTACGAAATATTTCAATATATACCTAAGGAGTCACAAATATGTTTGTTTAGTGCTACAATGCCAACACAAGCGTTGGAATTAACAAGAAAGTTTATGCAGAATCCATTAAGAATTTTAGTTAAAAAAGAGCAATTAACATTGGAGGGTATTAAGCAATATTATCTTGGAGTAGAATCAGAAATGTGGAAATTAGCAACATTGTCTGATTTATATGATAAACTCGCTATTTCCCAATCTATAATTTTTGCGAACTCTCGTAGAAAAGCAGAATATATTAGAGAACAATTAAAAGAATTAAATCATACAGTAGATTGTATACATGGGGAAATGCCACAAAGTGAAAGAGATCAAATTATGTCAAATTTCAGAAAGGGAAATAGTAGGATTCTAATTACTACAGATATTATTGCTAGAGGGATAGATGTTCAACAAGTTTCAATTGTAATTAACTATGATGTTCCAAGATTTAGAGAAATTTATATTCATAGAATTGGAAGAAGTGGTAGATATGGTAGAAAGGGTATAGCTATAAATTTCTGCACTGAAAAGGAATATCAACATCTTCAAAGCATTATAGAGTTTTATCAAACTGAAATGGAAGCATTGCCTGAAAACATTAAAGAATTGCTATAAATAATTATATATATTATCCAAAAAATATATTATATGAAAATAATATTTTTATATAGTAAATGTTTCAAAATAAACCTAAAAAAAATAAGTTAGAACAAAAAAAAATATATAACTGTATTGTTAAAATTATACCAACTCATATTGTATTAGATCCACTTATACCATATAATATAATTCAACAATCTAAATCAATAGGTGCTGGATTTTTTATTGATAATGACGGACATATTTTAACATGTGCTCATGTTGTTAAAAATATTATAGAAATATGGATAACTTTACCAGAAACGGGTAAGAACATATTTAGGGCGGATATTATATGTGTATATCCTGATTTTGATTTAGCTATAATAAAAATTAGGGATCATAAAAATAAATTTTTTTTAAATCTTGGAAATTCAGAAAATATTAATTTAGGAGATGAAATATATGCCTTAGGTTATCCGGATAATTCAGAATATCCAATGAGAACTACAGGAACAATAAGTGGTAGAAGAGGTGATAATATTCAAACAGATGTTGCGCTTAATCCTGGAAACTCTGGTGGACCATGTTTAAATGAGTTCAACCATGTTATAGGAGTTAGTTCAGCAGTTATTGCTGGGAGTGAAGATAGTTCTTTAATAGTTCCAATTAATGCTTTCAAAAATGTCATAGACTCTATGATTAATTCTGGTAAAAAAATAATATATAAAAATGTTTTAGGAATTTTGTTAGTTAATGGTAATGATAATTATAAGGAAATGTATAATGTTAATATATCGAATATTAAAGGTCAAATAATTAAGAAAATTCTAAAAGGATCTCCATTTAAAAAATTTGCGAAAGAAGGGGATATATTACATAGTATTGATAATTATAATATAGATTATTATGGGGAAATTTCAGTTGAATGGGAAGATGCTAAAGTTCCTTTAGAATATATTGTAAAACGTAAAAAACCTTTTAGTGAAATGGAGATATCAATTTATAGTCTTGATAAAAAAAAAATAATAAATAATAAAATTACTCTTAAAACATTCCCAGATATTTACCCTATTCGTCAAGTTTTTCCACATGTAGAAAAAATAGATTATGAAGTATTTGCTGGATTAGTAGTAATGAATTTAAATTTAGATCATATTATACAGAAATTTCATCATCTTATTCATTTGATAGTTAATGAAGAAATTTATGAACCATACATTATAATAAGTCATATTTTTAAAAATTCAAAAATAGGAGAATACAACACTATAAATACTGGATCACTATTAGATAAAGTAAATAATATAAAAGTAAGAACGTTAACTCAATATCGAGAAGCAATGAAAAAATATATTAGTAAAAATAATAAAAATTATATTGTAATGGAGACACTAAATAGAGATAAAGTAATTTTAAATTTAGATGAAGTTATAGAATATGAAAAAAAATTAATTTCACAATATGGATATTCAACATCAATAAGTTATAATTTTTATAATAAAGAAAAATGATAAAATAATAAATAAAAATATATTATAATAATATAAATGGATTTAATCAATAAATTTCAAGCTTTAACACCAGGAATGAAATTAACTATTGTATTAGTTAGTGTATTTTCACTAATTTTGGTATATTGTATGTTTAATCGTAATAATTTATTAAATACACAAGAAGAAAAAGAAGTGAATGTTTTTTCTGAAAATTTCAATTCAAACACTTCTAATGCCGTATTTACTATGTATTACGCAGATTGGTGTCCTCATTGTCAAGCAGCTAAACCAGAATTTAAAAAAATGATGAAATATAATAACAAAAAATTTGGTAATAAAACTCTTGAGTTAGTAATGGTAGATTGCGAGAAAAACCCCGAATTAGCAGAAAAAGAGGGAGTTGAAGGATATCCAACATTTATATACAAAGAAGGTGATAAAAAAGAAGTATATAGTGGAGAAAGAAATGAAATGGGTTTTATAGAATATCTTAAGGAAAAAATAGGTTCTATATTTGGATAAATCTTAAATTCTTAAATAGTATAAATATATATATTTAAAAACTTAATTAATTTTTACCTGTTTTAGTATAATCAATAGTTGGGTTTAAACCTAAACTAGTATCATCAGATTCAGGAGCATGTAATGGATAAAATGGTGTACCATATGTATTAATAGATCCATTGTTATAATTTGAACATTTTGATACTGGGGCTCCAAAGTTTTCAAAATTTTCATTCTGAATATTAACATAGGATTCTAAAGCCTTAGATGTATGTAATAAATTCATTGTAACTAAAAATATAATTGTAACTACAATTGCTGATTGAAAATTGCTTGATGATAAATAAACAATCATAAATAGAACAACACTTCTAAATAAGGGATTTTCAAATAAATTCTTAAGAGGTGTTGGTAATTTTGGATGTAATCTTGGTCCATACATAGCTAAGAAAATAGATAGAACTCCGAATAAATACGAATTTTGAACCAAATATTCAGGATTTAACATAGTTTTAAGACTTTTAACTGTTTCAGCCATTTATATATTATAAGAGGAGAAAAATTTCTCAACAGGTTTTTAAACTAATTTCCAATGTTAATTTACATATTTTTGCTTATTATCGAATTCAATAATTTTCTGGTTTTACTTAAATGATAATTAAATTTTTCACAATCATTACATTTATTACCTTTAGAACAATCTTTTTTCACAATACTACCTTGACATTTGGTAGCAACTTTATCAATAGCTTTACAGAAAAAATTTCGATCGGTTACATTTTGGAAAATTTTAAAATTTTCATAAACCACATATTTTTCCAAATAATGTATAATCAACATTGAAATAGCAAATGATATTAATACTATTTTATAATTTTTCAAAAAATTATATATTATTCCTGAAATTACAGCAGAAACAATTATTTTATATTCAATAATAAAACTTAATAAATTATTCATATAATATTAAGTGATATTTTTTAACTAAATTTATAAAACTAAATTTTTATATTTTTTAACTTGGGATACAATACTCTTAGTTAAAGAATCTAATTGGTCTAATCCAGGAATATTTGAAAATTCTTCAGTTTTTCCCATTTTTGAAGTATCTTCCGAAACCATTTTATTTGATTCTGTTTTTTTCTCATGTTCTTTACTAACCATTAATACTTTTTGTGGATTTGGATGAACTCGAGCACACCATTTATTCCCATTACCAGCAGATCCATAACATAACTCTAAACATTCTTTACTTTTGTTATTATTTTGACACACATTTGGTACTTCTTCGTCCTCTTCTTCTTCTTCCGCTTCTTCATCTACAAAATGTTCATAATTATTAAAAGATTCTTTATTTTCTTTAAAATCTTCTTTATTATCGGGAATACCTTTTTCGAAAGACGCCTGTGCTTTATCCATAATAGATTCTGGATTATAAAATTGCTCAGTCTTATCATCATCTCTAGATTTTTCAGCAGTTTCTAAGGCTGGATTTTTAAAATCCTCTTCATCATCATAAAATTCTCTAATAGTATCAAAATTAGAATAATTTTCTTTAAATTGTTCTTCAACGACAGCTTCTATTTCTTGTGAATTAGTATAAGACAATATTAAACAAAAACTAATTGAAACTAATAAAGCGGCTTGTAAATTATTAGTTGATAAGTAGGTAATTATCAATATAATACCAAATCTAAAATAATTATTATTAAACATATTTCTTACAGGTTCAGGTAACTTAGGATGTAATCTAGGTCCATATAATGCTAAAAACACTGCCAATAACCCATAAACAATAGAGTTATCTAAATTAATATTTTTTAATAAATTGTCCATTTAATTATACTATCTAATAAGAAAAAAAAGTTTAACCTGTTAATAATTTACTTCTATTTTTTAAATAAATCTTCTAAATTAATTGATAGGTTTTTAATTTTTATTTCAGATATTATTTCTTGTAGGTTAATATTTGATTTTTTGGATTTTTTTTTTTGAACCTCTTTTTTGACTAATATATTTTGAAAATAATCTTTAGTAATTAGGTAACTATTATTTATATTTTGAAGTTTTTCTTCTTTTGTTAAATTGAATTTTAAATTATTATATGTACATGACAGTTTAACAGTATTTTTTTTATAAAGTAAATATTTACTACGATCAATACTTGATGATAATATCAATAAATTGTAATACATAAATGAGTCTATTCCTTTAATTTCAACTAATTCATTATCGGATTTGGATATAATCAAAAATCCTAAAGTTTTAGATAAATTATCGTCAAAATAATCAATGGGATAATTATTACTTACACCCCCATCTACATATATATTTGAATTATAATCGATTTTATTATATATAATTGGAATTGACATTGAAATTCTAATAGCTTTATATACCATCATATTTGGTGTATTTATATGATTAAAATACTCGGTTTTTTGTTTATTTAAACATGTTCCTGTAACTATTAAAGTTTTACCAGTCTTGGTGTATAATTCTAAAAATGTTATATTTTCAGAAAGACCTTTTTTAGTAATTAATAATTTTATTAAATGTTCGATTTTGTTGCCAGTATCTAATCCATAATTTTGAAAAAAGTTAATAAGGTTTTCACCACTCACGTCTTTTAGTATTTCAAGATCTAGATTAAGAACTAAATTCTCTAGATCATTATATGTATAGTCTAATACAAATACTAAAGAAAATATAGATCCCCCAGATGAACCAATAATACTTTTAATATTTGAGTCTAAATCATTTTCTTCTAAATATTTTAGAACTCCTAAAAAAGATATACATTTTGTCCCACCTCCACTAAAAACTAAATTTTCAATCATTATTAGTTAAATATATAAATTATTTTTTTAAGTAAATCTTAAGTATTAATTTGTAAAAAAAAAAAAAATTGTTTATATAAAATAGTAATGATAAATGTTTTCGCTCTAAATAATGTGAGAGATCAAAAAGAAATAAATAAGCACATAATATATAAAAAAGTATTAAGAAAAATACATCATAGAATAAAAATTATTTCTTCTAAAGGAGATTCCTTTTGTTTTTATATTGTGCCTGAATTTATTTTTGGTGTTCCAAAATATGATACATTAAATTGTGCTGGTTATTTAGTTAAAAAGTTAAAAACAAATGGATTTAAAATTCTTTATACTTATCCGAATCTTATATTCATATCCTGGAATCATGTTCCAAGCGAAATAAAACATCCTGAAATTAAAAATACAAATATAAATAATTTAATAGAATCTTATAGTCAACCTAAGAAAATTGAATATAGGTATATTGAAGATTATAAGCCATCTGTTAATTTTTTAAATAAATTAAATAGAATAGAATATCATTAAAATTTTAAATTAGTTATTTATTAATTTATTAATTTAAAATTTAAAACTTTCTTATCGATTTAGATAAGGTTTCTAATAAAAATATGATAAATACTCCTGTTGATATAAATACAACTAAATCAAATAAGTTATCATTTTTGTTAAAATTATTATTTTGTAATCCCTTAATAATATCCCTTAATTTATCATTTTCAGATTTTAAAAAGGTTACGTAATGTTCTTTATTTTGAAAAGTTTCTTCAGTATTTGAACCATCACTATCTGATAAATATTCATCATTTAGTTTCTGTTCTAATAATTTATCATATTCATTTGTAGGTAAATCTAAATTATTTAAATTTGGATGATTTTCCATATCATCAAGTTTTTTTTCATTTTCCTGTATTATTAACCTTTTTTGTTTTTTACCTTGTTTAGGTAATCTTGTTTTTGGACCAGAATGTTCAGGTAACCTGTTATAATTTCTGGAAAATGTTTTTCTTCTTTTAACTTTTTTTTTTTTACCCTTAGTAAATACAGATTTAGCTTCTTGATCATATACATCTGTTTCTGGATATGATTCTAAAGAATAACCCATTTCTAAAGGAGTAAACCCATTATCGGGTGTAATTTTTTTAAATCTTTTATCAGATTTATTAGAGGTTAAATTTGTACCCCAAGCTTCTTCAATAGTACAGTATGGCATGTTATTATAAATCGAGAAAAATATTTTAATTAAATATCTAATTATTGGGTTAATTAAATTAATAAATAAAAAAATAAAATAGATTTCTAATAAAAATATATTTTATATATATAAAGGAATAATGGATATGTATTTAAAAACTGTAACTAATGTATTGGAAAATAAAAATGTAACTGCGGTAGTTTCTTTATTATTAGCATTATATGCTGGTTTGGCTGCTCCTGCTTTACCTAACGTTGTTATTAAATTTTTTGACACTTTTATTGGAAAAGTTCTATTTATTTTTCTTATTGCTTTTGTAGCTAGTAGAAATGTTCAAGTAGCTATTATGTTAGCAGTTGCTTTTGTAGTAACTCTTAATGTTGCCAATAAAAGATACGCTGAAAGTTTCATGAATTTAGAAAGATTTGATTCACCTATGGGCGACGATGATGAAAATGAAATGGATGATGGTGATAGCAATAGTGGCGACAATGAAGATGGTGATGGTACCGATGATGATGATGATGACAATGAAGATGGCGATGGTGCCGATAATGATGATGATGATGATGATGATGATAATAATGAGACATTTGATTCAACAGAGGAAGAGGAAGAGGAAGAAGAAGAAGGTTTTGCTAATCCACATGCTTTCAGTTCAGTAGATGAAAATTTCGATAATTCATCTGAACTATTTGATACCAATGAAGATAAAAACCAATCCACAGAGGGGGTTTTACCTGCCAATAATTTATCTGGAAATCCTTCTAAAATGTATGCTCCATTTTAAAAAAAAAATTATAATAATATTAATAATTTTAATATTATTATATATTAAATGGACAATTTAAATGATATATTCAAAGTAAAATTTATTAAGAATAGTCAAAAGATGATTAATAAGCATTTAACAAGAGATAATATAATAATTGTAGGATTAATAATATATATATCTGCTATATCAATATATACACCTAGACATTTATTATCATTAATTAACTCGTCACTTGTTAGATTATTAATTTTAGGAAGTATTATATACCTAGGTAAAGATAATTTATTATTAGGACTATTTATATCAATTGCGTTATTAGTTTCAATTAATTTAGATAATACGATACATCTTACTGAAAATAAATTAGAAACCTTCAAAGAGGGGTTTGATAATGAAGAAGTTAGTAATGATAATAGTGATAACGGGAGTGATGATGATAGTGATGACGGAAGTGATGATGATAGTGATAACGGAAGTGATGATGATAGTGATGACGGAAGTGATGACGATAGTGATGATGATAGTGATGAAGGAAGTGGTGACGATAGTGATGATGATAGTGACGATGATAGTGATGACGACACTAAAGAAAAATTTAATATTAATAAATTAAAACCTGGTAAAAATTTACATGATAATTTTAAAACTCTACATAATGCTATTCATGAACTTGAAAGTTTTATATCAAAAAAAAAGAACCCTGATTAATGTTTTAAATTAAATTAATTATGTAATAAAATTTTATTAGTTTATATTAAATGTCTATTACTCGATCTAATTTAGGGTTGTTTGAAACATCTGTCCAGACAATTAATCAAAGTAAATATTTTTATGGAATACTTATGATTTTATTAAATATTGGAGCTAAATATATAGAAATTGATATTCCAAAACATCATAAGCAATTTTTAAGCAGTAAATTAATAAGAAGAATATTAATATTTACTGTTGCTTTTATAGCAACGAGAGATGTTATAGTATCACTTGTTATTACCGCTGCTTTTATTATATTAGTGTTAAATTTATTTAATAATGAAAGTCAATATTGTATATTACCAAAATCTTTTAAGGACCTAGATCTAAATAAAGACGGAGAGATATCACCAGATGAAATTAAAAAAGCCTATGAAACTCTTAAAAAAGCTGGAAAAATTAATTAAATATAAATTTGATTAACACTATCTATAATTTACTATTAATAGTCATGATTAATAAAAAATTATACTTATATCTCATATTTACTATTTTACTAATATGGAATACTAAATTAGTAAAAGCAACTACGTGCTATGATCTATGTTCAAACTTTAAGGAAAGTAATTATCAAGTAATAATATGTTTCCCAAATAGTATTAATAATTTTCAAATACCTTATATGTCGGAAGAAGAATGTTATGGTTTACAAAGTATTATTAATAAGGCAAATAAAACTAATAGTAGCAATGCTATAACATTAAATACCAATCAAAATACCGAAACAACTACAACAAGATCTCCATCACCTTCCACTGAAATAACTACTATAAGAGCCCCGTCGCCTTCCACTGAAACAACTACTATAGTTACTCCATCGCCTTCCACTGAAACAACTACAACAGGAACTCCATCTCCGTCAATACCTACAACTACAACAGGAGCTCCATCGCCTTCAATACCGACAACTACTACAAGCACTCCATCACCTTCAATACCTACAACTACAACAAGCACTCCATCACCTTCAATACCTACAACTACAACAAGCACTCCATCACCTTCAATATTGACAACTACTACAGTAGCTCCATCGCCTTCAATACCGACAACTACTACAAGCACTCCATCACCTTCAATACCTACAACTACAACAGTAGCTCCATCTCCTTCCACTGAAACAACTACTACAAGCACTCCATCACCTTCAACTACGACAGTAGCTCCATCACCTTCAATACCGACAACTACAACAAGCACTCCATCTCCTTCCACTGAAACAACTACAACAAGCACTCCATCACCTTCAATATCGACAACTACAACAGGAGCTCCATCTCCTTCAATACAGACAACTACTACAAGCACTCCATCACCTTCGATACAGACAACTACAACAGGAACTCCATCACCATCGTTGATCTTATTAACTAATACAAGCACTCCATCTCCTTCAATACAGACAACTACAACAAGCACTCCATCTCCTTCGATACAAACAACTACAACAAGCACTCCATCACCATCGTTGATCTTATTAACTAATACAAGCACTCCATCGACTTCGATACAGACAACTACAACAACAAGAACTCCATCGACTTCGATACAGACAACTACAACAGGAACTCCATCACCTTCAATACCGATAACTGTAACAGTAGCTCCATCACCATCGTTGATCTTATTAACTAATACAAGCACTCCATCGCCTTCGATACAGACAACTACAACAAGCACTCCTTCACCGTCAATACTGACAACTACAACAAGCACTCCATCGCCTTCGATACAGACAACTACAACAGGAACTCCATCACCTTCAATATTGACAACTACTACAAGCACTCCTTCACCGTCAATACTGACAACTACAACAAGCACTCCATCACCGTCAATACTGACAACTACAACAAGCACTCCATCACCATCATCTGTATTGTTAACTACAACAAGCACTCCATCACCATCATCTGTATTGTTAACTACAACAAGCACCCCATCGCCTTCAATAAGCACAACTACAACAGGATCTCCATCGCCTTCAATATCGACAACTAATACACGAGCCCCATCATCTATAAATGTTATTAATAATACAAATTCGTCAAATACTAATAAATATAAAAATAAAAATGATAAAATTACAACATTGTCAGATATTGGACTTATTTTAGCATTATCAATTTGTTTACCATTGATATTCTTAATAATTGTCTACATATATAAATTGAAATCTAAAGGTATGTTGCCGGTATCCATAAAAGATATAAAAATTACTTTTAGGAGAAGACCATCTAAAGTTAGTCCTTTGGGGATAATTAAAAAAGAATCTATACCAGAATCTACCGAAATAATTAATAATTCCAACAATAATTTAAATTCAAAAATATTACCAGAAAATAAAAACAATATAATTATAGATGAATTAAAACCAAAAAGAAGAATTTTACACAGAATGAAAACAACATCAGATATTAAAATTGTTAAAAAAAAAAATATTAATATTGATACTAAAAAATATAAAAAAAGAAATTCTCTTTCTAAAATAGATTCAATGAATATTAGTAATAAATATCCAGATACACCTAAAGCAACTATTAAGTTAAAGGAAATATTAAATAACAATACTTTATTACAATGCAGTGCTTATTTATTAGACGATATTGAAAGGGAGTCACGTAATATGTTTGGAAAAGATTATAAATTACCAAGCACTCCCAATAATATTATTGAGGATAATATTGAAGATATTGAAAAGGGTTTAAAAGAAATAAATACTCAAATTGAGTATGTAAATAACGACGAACATATAAATATGAATGACTCTAAAAATGTTATAGATAACAATTATAATGAAAAACCTGTTAATAAAGTTATAAATCTTGTAGAAAAATATAATAACCTATCAATGTTAAATAAAAGTACAAATTTACCGTCTATTAATTTAAAAACATCTATTGAAAAAACTAAAAATACATTATTACCTATAAGACCAAGTAGATCTCCTCCTAAAATACCCATTCCTATGTTAGAATATGATATAGAATCATTAAAACACCCCGGACCATACCCAGAAGGAATTAATGTAATTAAAAGAGAATATTATTTATCCGATAAGACCTTTATAAACTTGTTTAAAATGAATAAAAAACAATTTTATCAATTAAAAAAATGGAAGCAACAAGAATTAAAAAAGAAATTTTTGCTATTTTAATTCATGAAATGTTAATTATCTAAATCTAATGTAATACCTCTTTTATTTTTTTTTCTATAATTTCCAGAGGATCTTTGTGAATTGATATCTTCGGTATTAGATTTTAATTCATTTAGTAAATCATCAACTCCAGAAGGTGGTTCAATGATTTTTTTTTTTCGAGTTTTTTTTTTATTAATATTAATAGACTTATTTAAATTAACAGGAGATTGTCTATTTTGTTGAGTACTCTGCATATTGTAATCTTGACTATATCCTTGACTATATCCTTGGTTTGGTTGATTTTGTGACATATATTGTTGTGGGACATTTTGTGATGTGTATTGTGGAGCAGATGTATTCATAGATGGCGCGTGTTGAGCAAACATATTAGCTGCAGCGGCTGCTTCGCCATTCATCGAATTCATTGCGGCGCTGGCAAATTGTTTCATTAATTCGGGATTTTGTCTCATTATATCTCCCATTCCAGGCATACTTGATTTAAACATAGTATTTGTTAAATGAAACATAAAAGCACTACCCCCTACCATAAAAAGTAGTTTTAATTCAGGAGCCATTTTAGCTCTATCCTTATATTTTTCATGTAATTCTTCAAATACTTCATTATAATCATTAACATTTTCATGAACTGTTTCAGACCAACCATCTAATTTAGCATCTATAGGATCAAATTTACCATTTAAAAATTCTATACCTGTAACACATGCCATTAACATTTTCTTTTGAAATCTAACAGAAGATTCTAATTCCCTTTGAGATTTAATTCTTTTATATTCAAATCTCATTTCCTCAACATTGGAAGAAAAATTATATTTTTTAGATGTATTAATTCCCATACGTCTCCATTTTTCAAATTTAAATAATAACGATTCTTTTTCTTTTCTTAATTCTTCTAGATTGACATTATTTGGTCTAATATTATTTTGATCATTTTCTCTTATTATATGTGGAAAATGACTAACACTTGTATTATCATTAGGAAGTTCATTGCTTATATTTATTTCCTGTTTCCTACTCCTTTTGGAACCTCTAGATTTTCTACTTCTAATTGAATTATTACTTCTTACATCTATATCATTTAAATTAATATTGTTAATACTTATTCGTTCTTCATTCGATCGTAAATCCATATTATAAAATTGTCCATTTTGATCTGCTTGATCTACTAAATTCTCTAACTCTGCGTCATTTAATCTAGAATTATTTTCGGCATTAAATTCGAATTTATTTGATGATACTGGTATAAATGCTGAATTATTTTGAGAAGGTCCATTATTAAATAAATTTAATTTGTTATCATTAAGATCTGAACCAACTTCAAATTGATAAAAATTTTTATCAGATGAATTTTCTAAAACATTTAAATCAAAGCCTTCATTTTGTTCATTAACTACTTTTTTTTTTGGTCTCTTTTTTTCTTTATTAACTAATAAATCTAATCCTATATCAATGTTTGTGTCACTTGAAACCTTTTTGGGAGAAGATGTTTGAGGAGAAGCTCTGGGTTCATTTTTTTCAACTGTTAAAAAATTTTCTGGGTTTTTATCATTATTTGAATTATCTTTACTATCCATATTATTAATTCAGTAAGAAAACTATTTTAAATCTTATACGCGATATATTCTTTATATAAAAAAAAGGTTAATTAAATAAAAGATTATATTATATTAATTTAATGTTAATAACTATTGAATTTTTAGAAAAATGGAATTTTGAAAAATTATTACCTATAAATGTTAGATCTATAAAAATACAAAATCAATATAAAATTTTTAAACAGAATTTAATTAAAAATAATATATCTATAGATAAATATATTTCTAATAAATATATTCAATCAAAAAAATATTCGATAAATAAAAACAATTTTCCATATAGTATTCCTAATAATATGGAGCATTATGTGTTGTGGATAAATCCCCTATATTTTAAAAAAATAACTAATAAAGAATTATCTAAAATAATTAACTTAAAAATGAAAGAATTAAATTATAATGAATATTTTTGTTTTGAAAATCAAAAAGGATGTCGGTCAGTTCTCGAAACACCTCATTATCAGGTTTTTTATAGAAAATGTGAATAAGTTTAATATAAATGATTGAATACAACTAGGCTGGTAAATTTATTATTTCAGTTAATTGAATTGTATTGTTTTGTATATTTTTTAAATTTTTTTTTGGACAACAAAATTTAATTACACAACATGTTATAAATAAGATTACAATAAGAGATAAAATTATTATTCTAATGATTAAACTATCTAATATTTGATGCATATTATTTATCTAAAATATAAAATCGATCAAATCAATCAAATTTAATCAATGTTTAGTTCACTAACTAAATTACTAATAATTTTACACACATTTGAAGAAGCTAATCCGGAATAATGAAGTGTTTCTTCATGAGTTATTTCTTTATCCGTTAAGCCACTTGCTAAGTTAACTACAATAGTTAATCCACAACAAATAAGCCCACAATGATTTGCTGCGATTATTTCTGGAACAGTTGACATTCCAACAACGTCAGCACCTAAAATTTTAAACGCTCTTATTTCAGCAGGTGTTTCGAAACTTGGTCCCAACGTGGATAAATAAATTCCATCATGAATTTCGATATCCTTATTTTTACAAATTTCATGTATTTTATTTCTAAGTTTTTTATTATATGCCTCATTCATACTGGGAAATCTTAATCCCATACGAATATCATTTGAACCAATAAGTGGATTACAACCCATCATATTAATATGATCTTTAATACAAACTATACTACCTGGTCCTACATTTTTCCTTAATGAACCCACCGAAGCAGTAACTATAAAATATTTACAACCTAATAATTTCATAGTATATATGGGTACAAGAACTTTGTTAACTTTGCCTCCTTCATATAAATGAACCCTTCCTTTCATACAACATATTCCTATACCATTTAATAATCCTATAATAAGTTGACCAGCATGTCCTGAAACGGTGCTTTTAGTAAATCCCGGCAAGTCATTATAACTAAATATTACCTTATTTGTTATACTATCTGCTATATTTCCCATACCAGATCCTAAAACAATGCCCACCATAGGTATAATATTAGTTTTATTTCGGATGATTTCACAAGTTATATTAGATATATCTGAAGGATATATATCACTGTTAGTCATTATAAACTATAATTATATTAAATTATTTTGTATAAAACTATATTATTTAAAATAATTTATCTTCTATTTGCTATTTTTCTTAGAACAGCAAGAGTCATAAGTTGCCCAGCAGAGGGTAGGAATGAACTTCCACTGGAATTATTTTTTTTAGTTTTTTTAGTTTTTTTCCTAACTTTCTCTCGATTTCTCACTTGTCTTTTTAATCTGTCAATTTCTATAGCTTTATCAGGATAATTTTTTCTGAACTCTTCTTCTTCTAGTTTTTTTCTCTCTTCTTCTCTTTTTTTAGCATCATCTCTTTTCTTTTTCTCTATCTCTTTTTTTTTTTTTTTTTTTTTTTTTTTTTTTTTTTTTTTTTTTTTTTTTTTTTTTTTTATTCTTTTTTTTTTTTTTTTTTTTTTTTTTTTTTTTTTTTTTTTTTTTTTTCTCTTCTTTTTTTTTTTTTGTTTTTTTTTTTTTTTTTTTTTTTTTTTTTTTTTTTTTTTTTAATTCTTTTTTTTGTACTTTTTCTTGTTCTTTTTCTCTATCTCTTTTAATCTTGGCATTTTTAATTTTAATTATTCTTGCTTTTTCTTGTTTTTTTTGTTTTTGTAAATCTTTTAACATCAAAATATCTTCTTCAGATATTAAATCCCCGTCATTGGTTATTAGGGGAACATTATGTTCAATATGAAAACTTTTAGGTCCAGTTTTTCTAACATTTTTATTTGAACCACCATGTTGAATAGTATTATTAAATTGTTGTAAATATTTATGTAGTATATTTTTACCTTTATCTCCATGTATAGATACTTTTCTTCCAGTTTTCGGATTAGTTATAGTATTCCAAATCATTATAATATATATATATATATTTTTAATCTAAATTACCAGAATAAATAATATATTTGATAAAACTTGTGTATTTATTTACATAAATAATGTAATCCTTGTAAAAAACAATCTGCTAAATCATCTTTCTTTTTATGAGAATTAAAAAATACATTCCATTTGTCCACATTTTTGATAAAATATTTTGTATATTCGACACTAAGAAATTTTCGCTGGCTATATTTATTTTTGAGATGAGAAGCATCTATTTTGGGCCCATCATAAGTTTTTAATTTATTTCTAGCGGAAAAAAGAATTATATTGTTAATCTTGGAATCATTATTAATTATACCGTTTTGAACAAAAAATGAAAAAATTATCATTTGTATAGATTTCATAGTGGGATTTTTTAAGACTGGTTGATTTTCAATAACTACTTCATCAATAGGAACTTCAATTTTTAAATTATTCAATTTATTCAATAAAATTGTTGCTAATTCTAACAACGAGGTATTTTTACAAGTAGGTTTTTTAAATTTCTTAATTTGTTTTTTTTCATAGGAATTAATCATAAATTTTTGACATCTTATTTTATCACAAAATCCAATTTTTTCACCAGAAGGTAACTGTACAGAATTACATATTATTTTACCACAAATTTTATTACCAATATAATTAGAACATGTCAGACAATTATTTAATTTTTCATCTAGTATATTAATTATACCCCATTGATGGATATTAAACTGATGGGGATCTTTATTATCAGTAGTTATTTCCATAATACAATATGCTAAATTTTTAATACCTACATCAATTGAAATTATTTTTTTACCCATAGTATTTTATACTATATTCTTTTTAAATAAATTCTTATTAATTTAATTATTAAATAATAATTGTATTAATATAATGTAAATCAATAATCCATAGCATCTATTAATTGCTCTGGAAAATTATTTTCAAGGTATTCATTTATAAAATTGAAAGGGTTTTCGGGACTTTCTATCATATTACCTAATTCATCTATAATGTTTTTATCCTGTAAAAATTCAAAACCTTCCACACTTACATCTTCCTTTTCTACAACACTAACAACTATAATTCCAATAAGTACACCTATCCAATTATTTCTCCATTCATTGTCATTAGCAACCCATTCTTCTTCTATTGTTTTTTTAAAAAAATTCATAGCTTCATATTCTCCACCTAATGATTCAAATAGTTGAATAAACATATGATCTAAATTATCGTTAATATTTGTTATATATGGTATATTACTTAATTGTTCCCATTTGTTTTTGTAATCTGCCCCTAATATACTAAATAAAAAAGAATTTCTTAATTCAGCTTTATCAACAATAAAACCCACACTTCCACCTATATGGCTCATTAAATATGTATTTATAACTTTTTTTCCAATTTTACCGTTAACATTTACTTTTCTACCAGTTTCTGGATTTGTTATATACTCATAACCCCCGCCAGTTATACTAATAGGGAATCCATTAATTTCTATATTACTACCTTTATTAACATTATTATTTGATCCAACAAGTGGATTACAATTAAAATTTAAACTATTAGTTTTCTGACATAATTCACTTACAATTAGTTTTGAATTACCATAAAGAGTTCTAAAAGCATATTGTAAAAAAACTTTATATTCTTCATCACTCCATGTCGAATCTTGTCTATTTAAATTTAATAAATATTTAATACCATTGTTATGAGTAATTTCAAATATTATATTTTCTTCGTTGTCATAGTAAACAGATTTTATTGTTAAATTGCCTTTTTTACTTGAAAATTTTCCTATAATTTGATTTGATTTTAATATATCTTTAGTGTCGTGTTGAATTTCATCTATAGTTTTATTACCTTCTTCTTCGGTTTGATTTCTTAATACAATATCCCCTTTTAAAATAATATCAGGTAATGAATAATTCATCGTAAACCAACCTTCTTTTTTAAAAGACCAGTTAATTACTTCATTTTTTTTAACTAAACTACTTTTACCCGCACCCATATATATATATGTAATATTATTTTATCATATAATTAAAAGTTTACCAGTATATATATTAACTATTGTTTTTATATTATGTTTTTGAATATACACTAATAATATTTTCATCAAATATTTCGGGTTGAAGTGATCTCATAGGTAAGTTTTCAAACTCTACTTTTTTATTTTTCTTGTAAAAATTAATATTGGGAAACGGGCTCTCTTTTCCATTACAAAAATCAAATTTTAGTTTAACTATATGAAAATCTGTTTCTTTATTATCTTTATATTTATCAGATATATAATCGGTTACTTCTCCTATATCATCACCATCCACACGATATATTTCTTTATATAATTGTCTTTTCTCTATACGTTCTAATAATTTTTTTCCTACAGATAATTCTTTGTGATCATATACTTTTTCAATTATATTATCATTAAGTCTTCCAAATTCAGAGGGACTATTTATTATACTTGGAAAATTATAAATTGAATTGAGATCGATTAATATATCCGCAATCATTAATTCAACACCTTTGACCGCATTATGATTGTAGACTTCTCTATGGAATTTATATCTGGTATGATACATGTCATATAAATTATTGACGACAGTTTCATGGAAATAAATTTCTCCATCCATTATTTGAGTTTTGTTTAGTAATCTAGTGTGGTCAAAAGAGCATTTAAATCCTATATGATATGGGTCTCTGACTAAATAATCAAACTTGTCTACATCAATTGAATTAATTTTATTAGCGATAACATTTAATTCCCAATTTTTTTTATGTGGAAAAGATGGGTCAATAGCATTTTTTATAAAATCTATATCATAAGCGTTGAAATTTTTTGAACTTAGTTCTTTAGCGACCTCTTCAAATAATAAACATGATCTGTTTTCGTGATCTTTAAACAGATTATTAGGGCATAATTTTTCAAGAACATGATGATCAAATACGTGTGAAAAAGGACCATGTCCTACATCATGATATAAACCTGCGATTTTTATATTTCTCATGATTCTCTTGTTGCTATCAGTAAGGCGTATGTTTGAATTACGATATAGGTGTTCTACAAAAACTTCCCCCAAATGAGCCACTCCCAATGAATGTTCGAATCTTGTATGTGTGGCAGATGGGAACACTTCGTGAAGTGAACCCAGTTGTTTAATTTTTTTTAATCTTTTAAAATATGGATGATCTATAAAATCTAATTCATCTTGATAGAATTTTAAATAATCTGAATAGATAGGATCTTTAATGTATTTAAACATTATAGTTTTTATTAAAGTAATAAAATTATTAATTTTAATCAAATTTTATTTCTTTCAATATGAATAGTTTTCTACATGAAGAGAAGTGTTTCCATTGCTTGTCAAATTATGTTTATTTAATTCATTAATATATTCGTCAATAGTTAAATATTCACCTAAAGTTGCTAATCCATTAGCCTTTGCTCTTTTAAGTAATTGTTCCTGGGCTAAAAGTATATTATCAGATTTACCCATCCATGTTTTTAATACCGATGCCTGTAATGCCCTACCATATGAAAAAGAAAGATACCAGGGTTTATCCAATTTTGTATTATTAATATGATACATATTATTTAGAACATTTGTAGCTTGAATTTCACTCATTCCTCCTGATAGAAATACTATTCCTGGAACACTGGGTGGAACCGCATTATATAAAGCTTCAACAGTCATTTGAGCAATTGTTTTATCATCAGCTCCTGATTCATTTGAAATTCCAGGTCTAACCATATTAGGTTTTAATAAAGTCGCTGATAAAACTACGTTATGCTCGACTAATGATTGATATACTCTAGATATAACTTTTTGAGTTATTTCTTTAGATTTTAAGATACTATGGTTACCATCCATTAATATTTCGGGCTCAACTATAGGAACTAAACCATGTTTTTGAGATATAGATGCATATCTTGCAAGAGTCATTGCATTTTCTTTAATTGATAGTTCACTTGGACAACCATCGTCTGATATTTTTAAAATAGCACGCCATTTTGCAAACCTTGCTCCTAATTGATAATATTCCTCACATCTTTTATCTAAATTATCTATTCCTTGAGTAACTGTTTCTCCATTTGTCCCATATAGTGGTTTAGCTCCTAAATCTGTTTTAATTCCTACAACAATTCCTTTATCTAATAAAGGCTTAATTAATTCTGTATTTTTAAGTGTTTCTTCATATGTAATTACACCACTAATATTATTTTCAAGACCATTTGTGGTAAAAAGTAATTTTCTATATTTAATTCTATTTTCAAGTGTATTTTCAAGAGATATAGAAGCCAATCTTTTTCCAATTGTTCCGGTGCTTTCATCTGCTGCTAATATACCTTTTCCAGGTGTACAAATAGCCTTAACTGTGTGATGTAATTCTTCTAAAAAATCCATTATTGTATAATATATATAATTTAAAATATTCTTTATATAAAAATTATTAAGTAATTTATAATTATAAAAAACCTTATTGTGCTGGTTTTAAACCCCAAAAATCTTTTGGCATTTTGTTAGCATCTGGGTAACAAGAATCTCTTAATACTTTTTCTTGTGATCTTATTGGTAAATTTTCTCTATTATCATAGAACATTGGATTAGCTCTTGCGGCCGTTTTATTTGTAGGGGGATATGTTAACATTCTAAAGGGAATACCATTTCCTAGTTTAATAGTATGAACTTTCCCAGTAGAAGTCCCATTACATACCTTAACATGAACACAGGGTTCTACACAAACTGTTCCAAGTCCAATATAATAAGAATTTGGATATCTTACTCTGAATTCAAAATTTCCTCCAATAGCTTTAACTGCTCCTCTATTAGGAGTATTTTCATAAGCTACATCAGGATTAGGAAAAGGTAAACCTGATCCAGAAAAACTTGTATGGTAGTCAGGAGGATTGGGTGCCCAAAAAATAATAGTTGAATTTCCAGCAGAAGCAATTGACCCCTTAACAACATATTCCCCTTCGCCTGAATCTAAGACGATGCCTTTACAGCTAATGTCTTTAGTATAATTTTCTTTCCAGTTATCACACATTATATATAATATATTAATAAAATATTTTAAATTATATTTTATTTATACATTAATTTAAAGATTAAAAGGAGCTGGATCACCGCCTTTCATTGCGTCTCCCCCACCTGGAACAGTTAATCTAGGTATAAGTTCTCCTTGTGCTTTTCTATCAATATGATTATAATAATTAAATAAACTTTTTTTATCAGCACAACAATTGTACGGTTGATTAATTGGTAATGATTTTGGCCAATCAGAACATGAACTTTCTTCTTCAGAATAGACTCTTCCTTGTCCCAAACCTTCTTGATTTACTAAATCTGTTTTACAAGAACTATTATTACATGATTTTCTTGATTGTTCGGGATTCATAGTTCCTTGATTGTAAGGTTCTTTACATGGACCACAGCAATTTTTTTGACAGGCGTATGTTCTATTTAGATCCATTAATTTATTCGCATTATTTGTCAAAAATTGTCTATTCTGAAACGACGTTGTTATACTATTATTAGATCTTATTAAATTATTGACATGGCAATTAGGACGATAATCTGTAAAATGTCTACCATCATCCATTCTGGGTGGGCATTTAAAATACTTATTGTTACTGGTTTTATAACAAGAACTCATTATTATAATATAAAGAAATATTTTTTTTATTATATTAATTTTGAAATTATATGATTAACTTAAAGCTAATTCAGAATTATTTGAATTATCTTCAATAATACTAAGATTAATTCCTCTTTCTATAAGTCTTGAAATTAACTGTTTTTTATTACCCTTTACTATTAAACTATTTTCCTTACATTTTTTTTTTAATTCATTTTTTGTAAAGATTTTTTCTATATTATTTATTAATTCATGATCTAAACTATTTTCATTAAATAATTGTTCATTTAATTCTGTACTAAAGTCTTCAGATTGACTGATATTATCTTCATTTTCGTCTTCATCGTCGACTTTATCTTCGTCAACTTCACTGTTTTCTCCATTGTCGCCAACTTCATTGTTTTCTCCATCGTCGCCAAATTCATTGTTTTCATCATCTTCGACTTCATCTTCTTCATCTTCATTGTTTTCATCATCTTCGACTTCATCTTCTTCAACTTCGCTGTTTTCTCCATCCTGGTCGTTGTCTTCTTCTTCTTCAACTTCGCTGTTTTCTCCATCTTCTAATTCATCTTCTACTTCATCTTCGACTTCATCTTCGTCAACTTCATCTTCTTTATTTAATAATTGTTCTTGTTCATCTTTATCTTCACTACTATTAACATTATTACCTCCGACTTCACGAACATGTTCTTTTTCTCCCAATAGCTGATCGTCATCAAATTCATTAAAATTATTACCTTCTTCCAGGTTGTAATTATCTGCTAATATTTTAAGTTCATCTAAATTAATATCCTCTTCATTCTCTTCATCGTCATCATCGGATTCATTCATATCTAACATATCATCTATATTATTAAGTTCTTCTTCATATTTAGACATTTGGTTTTTTATTTGAGTAATATTATTTTGATGATTTGTTTTATTAATAACTACTTTAGGATAGGATGATTTATTTAATGGTTTCATATTTACTGTCTGTTTATTATTAAGAGGTCTTTGATTATGTTTATTCGGATAATTTAATGTTCTTAGTTCTCTTAACGATACTAACATGGTATCTAATATAGTTTGTGTTTTTTTTATTTCCCAATAGGTTAGTAAAATACCAGCCGTTAATAGGGCCCCTGTTATCATCATTGTTGTATTATTCATTTGTTTTACAACTTGAAAAAAAAATACATTTTTAAACTCACTATAATCTTTTGGTTAATAACTATCTTTTTTTTCTCCTTTTATTTATATAGAATATTATGAATTATTTATCTAATCTAAATAATCTAAAATCAAAAATTGATAAAGAATATCATCCTTTATTGAACGATTTAATTAGAATGCTTAGTATTTTAATAATTACCAATTTACTGATGTTTTTTAGTAATCCTTCAAAAAATAAATTTTTAGGAGAATATTATGTTAATATAATAACATTTGTTGTTTTAGGAATTATGACTTATTGGTTAGTTATTAAGAAAATTGTTATTTTTAATTAAATTGCTAATATAAATTATATTATATTAATAAATTATATAAATGAGTAATAAATATCCTAATTCTTTTTATTTAAATTGTGTAGGTAATATCCCATGCGATAGATCATCCAATTGTATACATGAGAATAGCAAAATGAAAAAAGAAATAATTGAAAATAAAAAGATCCACCTTTTACGGGAAAAAATTTATCCACGTGGAAATATAAATTTATCAAGTAAATGTAATAATATAAAAAAATCAATATGTGAAGGATATGATAATCCTTCAAAGATAATAGGTAATAATATTGATTTCGAGTTAACTAATTCACATAGTTGGTCAAATACACGTAGTTATGGTAATATTGTTATAGCAACTAATGATACATGTAACAATATTCATGGAAAAGTAAAACCATTTACCTTAACTAAGCATAAATTATAATTTAAGAATGTTATTGAGTATAAATTTTTTTATCTAGTTCTTTTACGATATTAGTAATATCTAAAGAATATGAACAACCTAAATGCTTGTAGTTACTCCATAAATTAGAATTATAGACAGCTTTTTCGTAATCTTTTTCAGAGACAGGTTCTTGTTTAACTACTGCCCACATTCTTTCATAAAATGTATCATTCGATTCATATTTATTTTGGTGTATGGTATATATGATTCCTTTATATTCAATTTCCATTTTTATGTATATTAATATATATGTAATAAAGTCAAATTTATTTAAATAATATTTAATATATTCTATTTAAATGAATTACATAAATTATTTATTCAATTTTATATTATTATTTTTACCTATTAAAGCTAAATATATTCCTCAATCAGGATGGTATCATTTACATATGGAATCAGATAGTCAGGATATTTTAACTATAAATGGATTAAAATATAGAGAAGGTATTTTTTATAAAACATTGGATTTACCTATTTATTTTAGATTTTCTGGACAATACAACATATCATCCTTATATAAATCATATTATAATTTAAATTTAATTTATAAAGACGGTAAGCATGTAAATTCTAATTGTATGTTATCTAAAAATGAAGTTATAAAGCCTTTACAAAATAAAAATTTATGTAATATAAAATATTATTATCCTAAGGAACATAATCTTGAGATATTTGGTAATTTTAACTTTCAAGAATTATATTTTAAAAAATCTAAAAATATAAATACTCTTAATATTTACGGTTCTAATAATATTATTTTAAATCAAGATATAAATCACTTTAATTTTTATAAAAAGATACGTTTGTCTGCTGGATATCATATTTTCAATTTAAATTATAAAAATTTAGATGCTAATTACTATTGTAATTGTCCATCTATATATAATGGTTTTCGATTAACTAAATATTTTTCAGGAATAATAAGTGATATAGAAAAAAAAGGAATAATTGGTAATAATCAATTAATTAATGAATCTATAAAAGATACTATTTATTTACAATCCAACGATAATAAAACTTATAAAAAAAATATATATGATGTATCCGTAATAATAAATAATACAAAACCAATCTTAACGATAAATAAAATGCTTTATAATTTTGTATATTCCAGCTTTTATTGATGGGAAATTATTATAAAAATTTAAATACTTTTACAATAATTTAATAAAGAGTAACTTAATTAGAATAAGCAAGACCACCCATACCACTCATAATTCTTAATACGTTGTAGTTTGTGGCATAGACTCTAACTTTAGATCCAGCAGTTGCTTCAGTCTCCATACTTAATTGAAGAACAGCGTTATCAATTCTTGAGAAATTACATGTTCCAGATGGTTGATGTTCTTCTGGTTTAAGACCAAAGGAATATACATTAATACCAGTTGAAGGAACATTAGTGTGATGTTGATAAGGTTGGACAAAGTTAAAGTAATCACCTTCTCTTTCTTGGAAACGATCGTGACCATTAAGTTGTAATTTAGCGTTTTTAACAGTGTTAAGGCTTCTGGTAACTCTTAATGTATCAAATTGTCTATCGAGGGGGGTATCTGTATCTGTAGGAGTTCCACTTGTAGCACCATCTGTATCAGCAGAACTATCACTGAAATCAAAGTGACTTGCGGTATTTCGTTGAACTACCCAAACAAGTTCTTTAACAGGGTGATTGAAATTAAGTTTAACTTTACTAGATGAAGAGTTTATTGATTCTTCACCAGTAAATTGTAATTGCTCAATGAGGTATTCGTGTGATACTTGAGCGAAACGTCTTCTTTCATCAGTATCTAAGTAAATGTAATCTACATATAATGAAGAATTTTTAAGATCACCAGCCGAGGTTGCACCGAGAGGGACTGATGATGAACATTTGCTTAATTCATTAAATTCAACATTGATTTTAACTTCGTGATATTGAAGGGCAATTAGGGGAAGAGCAAGACCTGGGTTGCGACAAAACCAAAATTGAAGAGGAATGTATAAAGTTGTCTCAGCTGTTTCTTTTGTTTGGACAGTTAAATGAGCGGAATGTCCAACCATTCTAGCATATCCATCTTGTAAGCCTGGAGATTGAGATAACTCGTTCCATAAATGCATCCATTCACCGTAATGTTTATCAATTCGTTGTCCACCAATTTCTACTTCAACATTTTTAACTAATTGATGTCCTACCCATTCTGACCAGGCAAAAGTTTTATCATCTCCAGCGTCGACTGCTGGAAGAGTTGTTTGTAAATATACACGATGAATTAAATCACCATTTCTTGAGATAGTGCAACTAACTTTCTTACCCCAATTAGCACTGCCGTTAAATGTTTGTTCAATAGATTCCATTGAAAAGTTTGTATGTCTTCTGTAAACTACCTTAAAGAAGGTAATTTGGGGATTACCCGTAAGATATATATCTTGAGCACCGTATGCTACTAATTGCATTAAACCACCACCCATTTTTAATTATACTATATGAAAAGAAAATATTTTTCGAAAATAACTGTATTTAATACGCTAATTAATTATTAATTAAAGTATTAAATTAATTTTTTTTTATTATTGTGTTGATATCTAGGTTATTTTTGGAAAAATATTTAAGGAAATTATCGAGTAAAATTTCCTTTTTAACCTTTTCTTTTTTTTTTGTAAATTCAAAATTATTCTTAGATACTAATTTAACTGTCCATCCATTGATGACTGCGTTATAAATAAATAACATCTTATGTAAACTTAACATATCTATATTAAAATCTAAATTATTTACTACATCCATAATAATTTACTATATATATATATCTATGATACTTTATCGATCAAAATAACGTATAATCCATTATATTTAAATTAAAATAGTATATATTTAAAGATTAATAATTATATACTATTACTCTATGTCATTATTTAAAGAAAAAAAATTAAAACATTCTACACCAAAAACTAAATTCCGAGTAACAATTGATGCTAAACACAAGAGTGCTATGGAAAATTTTAAAAATGAAAAAATTTCTTTAAAAGAGCTAGAATCAAAATTAAATACTCTTAATTATAAGTATCAAATTTTATCCAAGAAAAAAACTATAGAATTATCGGATATGGAGTTAGAAAAAAAATTGTCTATAAGAGAAGATATTAGTGCTTTAAAACAAAAAATATTGCTTATAGAAAAAAATACAGATGCTAATAAATACTTATTGAACACCAGTAATATTTTATTCCAATATTATGAAAAAAATGAGGGATTTCAGGCTATAAAGCAAACTAACTCTGACAAAAAATCAGTTTTAGATTTTTTTTCCCCAAAAAAAGAAAAAAAGATAGAAGATGACATTAAAAAAGATAAAAATAAATATAATAAGGGTGAAATATTAGATAAATATTTAGAATATGTTGAGAAAGACTATATTATTAATAGGAAAAAAAAAATTAACTTAGAATTTTGTTCTAGATGTAATGTTGAAAGAATATTCTCTAAATCAGAAGGTATTTATATATGTCCAAATTGTGGTAATCAAGAAAAAATATTAATAGATTCAGATAAACCATCCTATAAGGAACCTCCTAGAGAAATAAGTTATTTTGCGTATAAAAGAATTAATCATTTCAATGAATGGTTAGCGCAATTCCAAGCAAAAGAATCTACAGATATTCCTAAAAATGTATATGATATGATAAAGGTAGAACTTAAGAAAGAGAAGTATATAGACATTAAAAATCTTAAGAAAAATAAAATTAGAAACATATTAAAAAAATTGGGATTAAACAAATATTATGAACATGTACCACACATTATAAATAGATTAAGTGGTAAGCCTGCTCCTATTATAGATAGAGAGACTGAAGAAAAATTAAGAATGATGTTTAAAGAAATACAAGCGCCTTGGATAAAACATTGTCCTAATAAAAGAAGCAATTTTTTATCATATTCTTATGTTCTATACAAATGTTTACAACTTTTAGAAATGGATCACTTTCTTCCATATTTTAGTTTACTAAAATCTAGAGAGAAATTGGCAGAGCAAGATAAAATTTGGAAAGATATTTGTCAAGATTTAAGATGGGAATATATTAAAACAATTTAATTATTTTTTAATAAGTTTAATAATTATTAAAAATTAATAATTTACATTTGTGGGAAACCAGCAAGATTAGCACCAATACCAAAACCTGTTCCTTGTCTGGCAGCATTACTAATACTTGGCGCATACATATCTAATAAAGCAAATGTAGCAGCGGCAGTGATTGCGATCATAACAATTTCTTCAATGTTCATTTTTTTCTTAGGGATATAATATGCGGCAACGGCAACGGCTCCCCCCTCGATAAGATATTTAACAGCTCTCTTAACAACTTCTTGTAAATCAAATGCTGATTGTAATTCGCTTAATTCTTTTTGTAATCTGTCCATATTATTATATATTATAAAAAGAAAAAAAAATAAAATTAAATGACTATTTAATTATAATTAAATTAAATATAATTATAATTAAATATTAATACTTAAAGGATATTTATCAATTATAGATCATATGTCGAAAGAAGCAGAACAAATTGAAGATTTTTTAGAATCAGATGATCAAATAAGAGGACAAAACTACGTATGTTTATCATTTGTTTCACCTGAAAATGTTCTTAAAAACAAAAATGTATTTTTTGTTCATGAATTTATGAAAAAAATGGCTGAAAAATATGATTTATCTAGTGAAGATATTGAAGATAAATATAAAGATTTCTTATATTCCAATGGCGAGCAGTTAGAAGATATGTTCCATAAGGAAAATGATTTCAAGACAAGTGTGCGTGGATTAAAAGTAAGGGGAGTGTATGACTCATTGAAAGAGGCACAAGTAAGAGCCAAGGTATTACAAAGAAAGGATAAAAACTTTAACGTATTTGTAGGACAAGTTGGTTTTTGGTTACCTTGGGATCCTCATCCACACAAGGTAGATAATCAAGAATATTTCGAATCAGAACTTAATAATTTAGTCAAAAAATATAAAGAGAATCAAGAAGATAAAGAACAGCATTTTAGAGAAAATATTGACTATGTTAAAGGACAAGCAGAAGAGAAGGCTAAAAAACAAAAACTAGAACAAAAACTAGAACAAGGTAGTCTAGTAAATAATTTAGAAGAGAATAGTCTAGAAAAAAATAATCTAGAAGAAAATAATTTATCAGATGATGTAAAGAAAAGTTTAGAATCATCAGATCCTTGGCTTTCTGCCAAAGAAAGGAATTCTGAAAAAGTAGCTGAACAAGAACTATAAAAATCTTATATATATAATAAATGAAATCCTTTATTTTGATTCTATTTATTATAGGTTTAGTATTATTATTCACAGGTTATATGGAAAAACAACAACAATGTCCCAATAAAAAGATCGAATATAGGTATATACCTAGATCTTTTTATGAAGAACAAGTAACTTCTACTAATTTAAAAAATTTGTATAGTGATATTTTTGATAAACCAAGTATATGGTCATCATATCCATTTAATACAAATGATAGAAATTTTAATAGTAAAAATTTTAATAATTTTATAGAAAAATAAAAATTAAAATGTTAGATACCATATATAATTGAATCCTTAGGTATTAAATCTTTATCTACAATAAATTGCTTAAATATTTTTTTAGTAATTTGTTTTATTGGAATAGAATTACACGAATTATGTGATACAATAGTATAGAATTCGAATGAATTATCTTTAATTAAGTTCAAATTTATTAGTTTTTTATCAAAAGTTATCCAAGATTTAATTAAATTATATAATTTACCTTTTTTAGGAAATGATTTTTCATTTATAAAATTTCCAGCAAGTAAAGCCAAATCAACTGATGGGTTTGGTGGAATAGTTCTTTTTCCTTTATTATTAATTTTTTGATAATAATATTGTCCAAAAGCGTCTCCATCTTTTCTAAATATAAAATTATTACCTATTTTATTATTAAAATTATATGTAGCTCTTCCCCAATCAATAATTTTAATAATTTTATTATAAGTAGGTATTTTATAATATATTTTTTTATAAGAATAATAAATATATTCTTTATCTGTATTGGAAAACATTACGTTTGAAAGATGTAAATCATTATGATAAACTCCAAAATATTTTTGACATACACTAAGTGCCATAATTATTTGAAATAAATAAGATGTCCATTCTAAATTATCAATAAATATTTTATTATTACAATAGTTATAAAGATCCTCTTCTAATTTTTCTGAAAAAATTAAATTAACTGGGAAATTAAATCTTTGTAGATAGCTATTACAACTATCACTATAAATAACTATTGGATATTTAAGATCCTTATCTAATTCACTAATTTCCTTATCTGATATTTCTGATGTATATTTTTTCATATTAGTATTACAATTACCATAATATAATGGAAAATGTGGTGAAATATTATGTTCTACTAATTTTGATAATAAATAAGATACTAAGATTTCAATATTTACTGATGAATTTAAATTATACATAAAATCATTTAACAGAAATTGATAATAAGAAGTATCATTATTATTCCCTATATTAATATATAGTGGATTGTAACATGGACATTCTTTACAAAAAATATTTTTGAATATATATTTATTGTTATATTTAATTAATGCTTTAAAAATATGCCCATTTATGTGTATTTTTTGACTTTTTTTCTTTTTTAATAATTTAATTAAATAATATTTTGAATTAAATCGTTTAAAATCTAAATTATCAATATCAAATAGGTTATAATTAGCATTGAAAATATTTACCTCATTACAATTAAAAGCATTTTTAATCGAATTTTCAAATGTTTTTTTATATTTATGAGAAATCTCTTTAATATCTAAAAATTTATAAAAATTATTCATTATTAATTCTTTTTAAATTATAATTTTAAATTTAACTCATAATCATTTCTATAAGTAAATTTAAATGTTGCGTAATAAAAAATAAATTATAATGTATAGGAATATCAGTATGAGTTTAGAATTAAAAAAATTCGATATGGGCATGATATCTGATGATAAAGTAGTAGTGTTTATAGGAAAAAGAGAAACTGGTAAAAGTTTTTTAGTTAAAGATATGTTATATCATCATCAAGATATTCCAGTAGGGACTGTTATCTCGGGAACAGAAGGAGCTAATGCGTTTTATTCAAATATGATGCCTAGTATTTTTATACATGGAGAATATAAACCCGAACTTATCCAAAATGTTCTTAAACGTCAAAAAAAAGTTATCACGCAAATTAAGAAAGAAAATGAAGAATATGGTAGTTGTAATATAGATCCTAGAGCTTTTTTAATATTAGATGATTGTTTATATGATAAAAGTTGGATTAATAATAAATATATTAGATCACTTTTTATGAATGGTAGACATTATAAGATGATGTTTATCATTACTATGCAATATTCATTAGGTATACCACCAAATTTAAGAACAAATGTGGATTTTGTTTTTATTCTAAGAGAAAATTATGTTTCAAATAGAAAAAGATTATATGAACAGTATGCTGGCATGTTTCCTCATTTTGATATTTTTTGCCAAGTAATGGATCAATGTACTGAAAATTACGAATGTATAGTTGTTAATAATAATGCTAAAAGTAATAAATTGGAAGATCAAGTGTTTTGGTATAAGGCCGAAGCACATGATGATTTTCAATTAGGGGCACCTCAATTATGGCAATTCCACGATGATAATTATAATCCGAATTTTGAAGATAGTGATGATGAGGAATTAGATATGAATGCAAATAGAAGAAAGAAAGGTAAAATTGTAGTAAATGTTAAAAAATCTCACTATTAAATTTAAAAGCTGGATTGTATTTGGAAATATATGTAAAAGTTAAATAAATAATTGGAATATTATTGATTCAATTTTATGGTTGATACTAATATGTGGTCATGGGTATATGTAGTTAAGCGACTTCATTAAAACCCTGGATCACCAGTTAACATTTCTTGGTCTTTAAAAGAAGTTAATACAGAAGTATTATTAACCATATATGTTGAAACTATCACTGAAGCACTAACAAGTACAAATAATTTTAAATAATCTTTATTAGATCTATTTGAATTATTCATTTTGTTTTCAATATAACTTAAGATTACACTGACTAAACCAATAAGCACAGATACTAATACTGGATTTCCTAAAGAGTTCATTATATTTTTTTACAAGAAAAATATTTTGGTAAAAAAACATATTAATTATAATTAATTGTATCATTAAAAAATTTAAAATTAGAGTTAACATCTTCTTCTATATTTTCTTCTTTATTTGTTACATTTAATTCAATATTTCGACTTTTTTTTGAATATTCTTGAGTTACCATATCATCATTACTATTCATATTAACATCCATATTAATAACTTCTTGATTATTAACTGAATTTATATCATTTTGTTCTGCTATATTTTCAAAATAAAAATTATCGATCAAATCATCTTCGGGAGTTATTTCATTACTTAAATCTTCTATAGAATTACTATCATTTTTTGCTATTTGTTCAAAATAAAAATTATCGATCAAATCATCTTCATCTTCTTTGTCATCATCATCTTCTTCACGATCTTCATTTTCTTTTTTATCCATTAATTCCTGTGTATTAACATCTTCAGAATCATATTTATTTTCATTTATTTCTAATTTTTGACTATTAACAACATCTTCGATATTTTCTAATTCTTTCGTCTTTACTAATTCTTTAGTATCTGGTAACTCTTCAGCATTTTCTAACTCTTCATCATTTTCTAATTCTTCATTATCTTGTAATTCTTTAATATTTACTAATTCGTTAGTATCTGGTAACTCTTCAGCATTTTCTAACTCTTCATCATTTTCTAATTCTTCATTATTTTCTAATTCTTCAGCATTTTCTAATTCTTCATTATTTTCTAATTCTTCAGCATTTTCTAATTCTTCATTATTTTCTAATTCTTTAGTATCATCTAATTTATTAGTTGTATCAGATTTTACAACTTCTTTTTCTAATAATTCTTCATTATCAGCTAATTTATTAGATTCCACGACGTTTACCTTATTTTCTAAATCTTCATTATTTTCTAATTGTTCAGTATCATCTAATTTTTCAGTATTAGATAATGTCTTATTGTCATCTAATTTTTTAGTGCTATTTAATTCACCACTTTCTTTATTTTTAGTATCGCTTACTTCTAAATCATAATATTTTTCTAATCTATTATCGTCATTTACAGCACCCCCTGATCCATTTAAAAATTCCTCAAATACATTAGAATTTAAATCAAAGTCATTTACTTGAACAGAATTCATAGTAGATAAAACATCATCTTCAGCATTAATATCCTGTTTTTTTTGAGGTGTTTCTTCAACAGCCACCGCATCTTCCACAACTGTAGTATCTTGGTTTTCTTGAAGACTTTCTCCAACAACTACATCTTCAACAGCCACTAAATCTTTACCAGTAACTCCTAATTCATTATTATCCCCATTTTCTTGAGGAGGATCTTCAACAACCACATCATCTTTGACTAAATTAGTATCCCCATTTTCTTGAAGGACTTCTTCTACAATTAAACCATCTTCAATAACATCTTCAACAACATTCGTATCCGCATTTTCTTGAGGGATTTCTTGTAGATTTTCTTCAATATCTACATTATCTTCAACAACATTAGTATCCCCATTTTCTTGAGGGGTTTCTTGTAGAGTTTCTTCAATATCTACCTTATCTTCAACAACATTAGTATCCCCATTTTCTTGAGGGGTTTCTTGTAGAGTTTCTTCAATATTTACCATATCTTCAACAACATTAGTATCCCCATTTTCTTGAGGGGTTTCTTGTAGAGTTTCTTCAATATTTACCATATCTTCAACAACATTAGTATCCCCATTTTCCTGGAGAGTTTCTTCAACATTATTTTCCACAGTTAAACCTTCTTTCCTAAGATCATTATTATGTTTCTTTTCTAATTCTATTTTATCTAACTCATTTTTTTCATAAGTGACATTTTCTTCAAAATTAGAAGATATTTCAAAATTATTATAGTTGTTATCATCTAAACTTTTTTTTTTTTTAATAGATATTTCTAATTCTTTCTCAACTAATTTTTTTAAATTTAAATTATCACTAACAGATATATCATTTGATAAGTCATCATCAATATCATCTACAAAATTGTTTCCTAAATATTCTCTTAATATATTTCTTACAGGTAATAATTTTCTAACAGTTTCCTCAACAGTAGATGAAACTATACTTTCAATTTCATTTTTATGTTGTTGTATTTCATATTGAGATACATCATGATAAAATAAATACGGTTTTTTCCAAAATTTTCTGGCACAATTAATATATGACTTATGTATAAAATGAATAGCCTTTGGAATTGAGAGATCTACAGTTTTTTTTGATTTATTAGACATTTTTATAGAAATTAATACCTTAGTGTGACTTACGAAAACAGCTTTAATTAAATCATCCAACCAATCACAATTAGATTTATTAGATATTCTTTTAAATTCGTCAACTAATTGGGTATTTGTCCATTTAGGTATATCACTTAAATAAGTTTGAAATAATTTTAAAATTTGCTTATCTTTACTATTTGACCCAGTATCTTTCGCATGATCATATACAGATTGAAAACCTTCCATCATTCTTGGAGTTAAAATATTTATTAACTGTTTAGTATATTCAGTTTTGGCATCTACTAAAACATGTATATTATTCATTCTTTACTAAATATTTAGATATAATTTAATAATTCATAACGCATTGTATAAATTTGATATCCTAAATAAAATTTATGAAAAAAAATATAAAATGCTTCATACTCAAATAAAGTTATTGAATACTGACTGGAAAAATTATTTAATTAAATATAGTGATTTATTAAATAATATTAACGAAAATATTGAAAACGAATATAACATTTTTGGTAAATCCATATCAATTTTTCCACCAAAAGATAAAATTTTTAATACATTTAATCATTTTGATATTAAAGATCTTAAGGTAGTGTTTATTGGACAAGATTGTTATCACCGAAAAGGTCAAGCCAATGGTTTATGTTTTAGTGTGCCTAATGATATTAAAACACCACCTTCTCTCAGAAATATTTTTAAAGAATTGTATAATGATATTGGTATAACAAGGACAAATACAGAATTTAATGATTTAGCAAAACAGGGTATACTTTTTCTTAATACATCTTTAACAGTTAGGGAGAAATGTCCAGAATCCCATATTAAATTTTGGTTACCATATACAACAGAAATATTAAAAGATATATCTAATCATTGTGATAAGGTCATCTTTGTTTTGTGGGGTAATTACGCTAAGGGTAAAAAAAAATATATTGATACTAACAAACATCATATCCTTGAAGCGAAACACCCAAGTCCATTATCCGCGAATAGAGGTGGTTTTTTTGGTTGTAAACATTTTTCGAAAATTAATAAAAAATTAATTGAATGGGATAAAAATCCAATAAAGTGGATATAAAATTTACAAGAATTTAAATCTTATAAATTTATATTTAACTATGAAAATGACTATCCAATGGTTTAGTATATGGATTTTTTTTAAAAGCATTTAATAAAGATGGATTTATTCTATTACTTATTTGTTCATTATTTAATTGGTCTTTTAATTTCGTAACTGAACAAGGATCTATCTGATTTATAGAATTATATACCTTAGTATTCTTAAGATCCCTATTATTAATATAATCATCTTCTATTTTTTTTACATTTACGTTAACATTTTCTAACCCTGAAGTAAGTGATACATTAGACGGAGTAGGATTCCTTCCTTCTAATGTTCCTTCCTTAACATGATTAATTGTGGCATTATAAATATCTTGATAAGACATAGGTTTAGTATTCTTACTTGTAGCTGAACCTGAATAAGATTTAGAAGTAAATTGTCTATTGGTATTTAAAGCCTGTGTTCCTGCTGTTATATATCCGTATCCACTACTTCCCGTTTGATCTCCAGACATAACACCTGTATATTCCTTTGTAGTAAACTGTCTGTTTGTATTAGGGGCTTTTTTGGGATTAGTTAAATATCCAGCATCATGTTTTTCTAAATTACTTACATTACCTGTTCTATTATTATTTTCAGTAGTTTCTCTTACGGTAGTTCTGGCTATATCATTAGGGTCATACACTACATTTTTTTTAGAAGAATTCATATTTCCCGAGCGTGTATTATGAATATTAGTTTCCTTACTTGTTGTTTTAGCGACATCATTAGGGTCATATACAATGTGTTTATTATAAGTATTCATATTTAGTATAGTTTCTTCAGGTTTAGTTGTGTTTCTAATAGTTAATTTGGGTTTACCATGTATTGGGTCAATAACTACACCTTTATGACCATTAGTATTCTGTATATATCCGGTTCTAGTATCATGTATATTTGTTTCTTTTATAGTTGTTCTAGTAGTATCATTAGGGTCATAAGCTATAGCTTTATTATAACCTGCTAAATTACCTGAACGAACATCACTAATAGTAGTCTCTTTAATAGTTGTTCGTGTTCTATCATTAGGGTTATAAACTACACTTTTAGATTTACCATTCATATTACCTGATCTATTATCATGTATATTTGTTTCTTTTATGGTAGTTCTTGCTACATCATTAGGATCATAAACAATAGCTTTTTGAAAAGGTGTTAATTGTCCTGACCTAACTTCTTCGACAGTAGTTTCTTTAATCGTCGTTCTTGCTACATCATTAGGATCATATACAACACCTCTCGATCGAGAATTCATATTTCCTGATCGTATATTATGTATATTTGTTTCTTTTATAGTAGTTCTAGCTATATCATTAGGATCATATGTTATTAATTTATTAGGTCCTGAAATATTACCATTTCTTTTATTTAATATATGTATTTCCTTAATAGTTGTTTTGGCAACATCATTAGGGTCATACACCGTCATTCTATTAGGACCTTTTAAATGACCCAATCCTGTATCATGTATATTTGTTTCTTTTATAGTAGTTCTTGCTATATCATTAGGATCATAAACTGTTAATTTTGGGTTAGATGATTTAAAATTACCACTTTGTCGTATATTACCTATTACATTCTCTTTTTTAGTTGTTCTTAATATATCTTCTAAAGGAGCTACTATAGCTTTCACAATAGATGTTACATTTGAAGTATGTGTTCTTTGACCAGTAATATCCCTTTCGTTACTTGGTAAGTTATAATTTTTTTTACCATAATCTGAAAACTTTTCATTCTTCCATTTACCGCTTAGATTTGCATTTCTTGGACCATCACCTTTATATATGTTTTTTGATGTTTTTTTATATTTAGATCTCATTTTACTTTTTTTACTAACCGGTGCTCCTACTCCATGGTAAGATTTAGTGATCTTTCTATTAGTATCCTTGTATATAATACAAGGTCTTAGTTTTTCCTTAGTAGTTGAACCAACAGTAGTAAATAATCTTTCAGGACCAGATTTATAAAATGTATCTGGTCTGTTTTTAGAAACTGAACCTATAACTTTTCTTTTATTATTAAAAGATTTACCAGTTATAATTCTACCCTTATATGTTAATTTTGGATTAGATTTAGTTCTTATTTCATCTACACTTTTAGGCATTATATAATCCCGTGTATCTCCTTGGTGAAATCCCCCAGAGGGTATATTTGTATAACCGTTAGCTAATCCAGGTCCTACAATTAATGATTTAATTGGCACTTCATTGTTTCTTATTTTAGAACCAGTAAAACGATCTAGTTGTTCGCTTATAGAATGTTTAGTTCCATATGTATTATTTATATTTTTAGATGGCTTAAACATAGGTTTAATCTCTGTTTTATTTATACAATGTTTACTAGTTCCTGTATGTAATTCTAATATGGGTGTATTAGCATGTTCATAAGTATTTTGCTTAACTGAACCACCGAAAAAAGGGGTCATATTACTATGTGTAAAATTTTCTTTAGTTATTGGTTGTCCAGATAATCTACTAATATAAGGACCTTTTGTCGTATTTAAAGTATTTTGGTTACTTTGTAAAAACTTAATAGATTTATTATTATCATTAAAAATTTTTTGGTTAAAATATGGAGGAATAACATTAGTATTTATAGCATCTTTTGTTTTAGAAAAATTTCTATTTGCTTTTTTTTTCTCTATTAATTTTACGGTTTCTATATTATTACTATTATAAATAGTTTTATTATTTAATCTAGATTTAATAGTTTGATTACTATTATTTGTTGTTTTATTACCATTTTTACTTAATAAATATCCTGCGGCTAAAACAGAAGTTCCTATTAAAAATTCCATTATATATTAATATATAATTTTATTTTATTTTTAATTTATCTCTATAAAGAAATCTATATTTATAGAGACTCATTTAATAATTTCTAATTTCACTACTACTTCTCCAATGAACTGAAGGAGGTGAAGTGTTTGCTCCACATGTGGTACCGGTGGGTTCACAAGGAAGTTCACCTCCAGTTGGTAGTGCTGGAGAGGAATCAATAGGTGTTGGGATACATGGGCGATGATTATCCTTAACAATAATTCTATTTGAAATATTATAATCAAAAGGAATTTCGATTCTTTCTTGGGGATCCTGGCATAACCATTCCCATCTATTCCATCCAGTTCCTCTTAAATTACAGGCTGGATTAGATAATCTAGTATCCTCAGAAGGTATAAAACAATCCTTATAATGTTGTAAATTATTATCCATATATCTTTCTCCAGGTTTTCTTAAATTACATGATCCAATAACTCCTTGGCCACAAACTTCTCCTGAAGTGCACACTTTATCAGGACAAACTGGAACATAATTTTTATCAGGATTTTTAGAAAGTCTTCTGTTTAAACCCATAAGTTCCGAATCTGTATCTATAAGTAATCTACTTCTATCAATTGAATTACCTTGTTTTTGTAATCTAACAGATGGGGGATAAGGATAACAAGATTGGCAAGATACTTTTGGTTCCGCTAATTTATATACACCAGGGCCAACTGACTGGTTTAACTCTTGTTTATATGCGCCTTCATCATAATTTAGTCTATTAAAACTCATATCTTATATATTATATAGATACTTTTATTTTATAAATTATTATTTATAATTTTATTTATTCACATGAATTATAAAATTTATTTTTAAATTCTTATGAATCTATTGGCATTGAGAAGTAACTGGGACTTTAGGAGCAGGACAATTGCTTAAATCCATGGCTGGGGGAAGTGGAGTAGGTTTATATCTAATCATTTGACATGATGGTAAATGAACTAAATTTGTATCAACAGTTCTATCATTTTTACCACAACCATTACCCTTAATAGTAATTGATCCATTATTAGGTTTAAATTTATTATCAGGACAAAGTGTATTTGCTCTGGTTGCGCCTCTTAGATCATTTTCTAAATCAACTAAATTTCCTTTAATGTGACTAACAGAAGTTCCACCAACTATACCTAATTCGTGTCTACATTTTTGACAATTTTCATATTTCATTGGATTTAAAACATATGATAAGGGACCAACACTTTCATTTAATCTTTTGGAATACGCACAGGTATCGTACATTAATCTATTTGAACTCATGATTATATATATTATATAAAGAATTTATTTATACTGAAAAATTAAATTTATTCTTTATATAATACGTTATTTATCTTTTCCAAAATTTGCCATTATATTTATATCCACAATTTTTAAGATAATCTTTATTCCTTATAATTTGTCTTGAGGGTTGACCACCTCTTACCCAATTATTATCAGTATCTTCAGGAATAATATTTTTAGTATTTTGTATTTCTCTTTTTATACATGGAATCTGTGGAATAAAACGGTCTATATATATTCCTGATAAATTATTACATGGTCTATTTTGAACAGTGCTTTCTCCTGGGAGCAATTTATTTTCAATAATCACATTACCCTCTCCTCTACCCATGTATGGTGTAGTTGAATATGGTCTAGTCATCAGTTGATTAATACATCTCTCATTTGTTAAGTTTTTAGCATTTCTTAATTTAGAATCATTATCAATATTACAACCATTATTAGAAGACCAACCATATCCATCTCTAAAAAAAACACTTGGATGCTGTAAAGAAAGTTCTTTAACTTCTGGCGCTAAGCAATCGCAATTTTTAAAATTTCGGGTATTATATTTTCCAGTTCTTGAAATAGTTTTGTTTCTTAAGTTTTTATAACAACTATCTTCATTTAGTCTTGTGAGACCCTGTATATTAAACTTATTTTTCTTAGGATTAATACAATTATCCATATTGGTATATATATATATAAAAGATATTTAATCCTTTATTAAATGTTACTATCTTAAATTTAAAATTCTATTAATAATTTTAAATTTAAATTATTTATTGATTTGGTGGACATCCACTCGTTTTACCTCTTAACATTCCATATAATGGATTAAAATTATTACGCATACATTGTTGTCCATTTCCTTCTTTACAAGTTTTTGGAATATTATATAACCACTTAGCGAATTTAGTTTGATCATTAGGTATGGTAGTTATAGGTGTAGTATAAAATTGTCTTTGTGAATTTTCTTTTCCAAAAATATCACTAACATCTTTATAAAGGTTAATATTAAACTTTTTATTTATTTGTTCATTTATATTTTTTTTAGATCCATTTTTCCTCATAATAGATTCTCTATTTGGATTTTTTTCATAATCGTCTAAAGATATGTTCATAAAAGGATTATTTTTAGTAGGACTAATATATTCGACAGGATATCTTTTATTTCCAAAATTTGTAAATTTACTTATTAATTGCTGTGATGTCTTATATTCTTCATTATTATGGAATATCATATATGTTAAAATTAATACTACTATAAATATAAATAGGAATTTGTAATTACCATTGTATAAATACAACAATATACTCAAATAAAAAGCACATCTTGTTATAGCATTAAGTTTTTCAGAAAAACTATATCCAGTAGATGGAAAAAATTGAGATAATTTGTCAACTTTAAATAATATTTCAATATCATCTGACCAAAACTTATCAGTATTATTATTATTAGAATTCATATGTTAATATATATTTAGATATATATTATCTAAATATTTATTTATTGAAATTCATTCCACTCTTCTAAATTTTGAGAATCATTTAACATTTTTTCTTCTTTTTCTAATTGTTTAGCGTTTTCTTCAATTTTTTTCTTAAGTTCTAATTTTTTTCTTAATAATTCCCTTCTTTTTTGTAATTTCGCATTTTTTAACATTTGTTGAGGGTTACTATTTACAGCAGCTTTATTATTTATAATTTGTTGACAATTTTTAACTATTTCTTGATTTTCTTCTGACATATCAGAGTCTAAACCACTATTAATTCCCGTATTAACTGCTTGATTAAACATATTATTAAATAAACTATTAGAATTAGAAGAATTATTGAAAGTATTCATTACATTATTAGCTTCTGAAAATAAATGTTCTTCATTTAATTCACCTGAATTTATTTTATCATGTATTTTACCTGTAATATTTTTAACCAGATCCATTAATCCACTATCATCACCAATATTTCCAGACATTAAATTTTTTAAAAGCATACTTGGATCTTCTAAATTTAATTTAGATGTATCTAAATCAGATACTATTTCTTGTGCCAACTGACCAATACTACCATTCATTAAATTTGACAAATCTGGCATATTTGGTAAAGTAAATCCCGAAGTATTATCTTCATCTTCATCTTCATTATTTAATTCTGAATTTTCTAGTTTATCCATATCTATATCATTTTTACCTGATAAATTATCAATAATACTTAAAAATGTTTTAGTTTGTTCATCTAAATCGGAATTATCCTGTTGAATATTTTTAAGTTGTTCTAAAATTTCATTAACATCTTTATCTTTTTGGAATTCATATGAAAAAATATATAATGTATGTAAATATTTCCATATAGTTTCTTTACTTTCGTCATCGATGTCTTCATCATTCCAAATAAGATTAAATTTAACTTCTGGTAATATTATATATTCTTCAGAAAATATAATTTCGTTTTTCTCTGATATGTCTTTTCCTAGACTTTTACAGTTCTCAAAAAATAGTTTTATGTATATATCACCACTTACAGGAAACTTATAGTATTTTTCAATATCCTCCTTTTGATCCGGAAATAATTTTATAATGTTTTTTAATAACTTTTCTAAATTACTATTAAATGAATTTAATCTTGACATTTAATAATAATTGATTTTTTATTTATTAAATCCTTACGCATTATTACATTTATCATTTAAAATAACAAGGACTTTAAGGTATTTCCATATATTTTGTTTACTTTCCGTATCCATTAGATGCCAATATTTTTTTAAATTTTTCATAATATCATTAGAATAATGATTTGAATCAAAATCTAAATCTTCCTTTATAAAATCTTTAGTTAAAAAAAATTTGTCATCTTCTTCCTTAATTTGATCCTCATATATAGCCACATATTCCGAAAATATTTTTTGTAATTTTCTTGGATTATTTTTTTTAAGAAATGCTACTGTATTTTTTGAAAATTGAAGATCTGGATCTGTAGGGAACATATCGGATAAATTATTTACCAAATTGCATAATTGTTTATTGAAAGCTGTTAAAAAACTCATAAATATATCTTAAGATATAATTATATTTAAAATATACTTATTTATACGTAAAAACTCTTTAAGTTTATTTATGTAAATCTAAATTTCTTTCTTTTTTAAGTGTTTCAAGTCTATTATCAATTACATTGCCCTTCTTATTATTCAACATAGGTTTAGAACATTTTATAGTATTATTCTGATTAAGCCATTGGAAACTATGATCTATAGGATTATTGTTATCAATAAAAGAATAATTGTCTGACCAAGAGTTGTTCATTTCTTCTGGCATATAGTCTTGAATATTATTATCTACAATAGGTTGTTGAGTCTGTTCATTTTGTTGCTTATTAGGTTGTGGATTTCTTAAGTAAAACTCGATCGCTTGTCCAATCAAAGGTTGTCTTCCATTAATTAATAAAGTAGGTGTTCTTTTTACGTTATTGGGAATTGTTGTTGCGTTTGATACATTAATCTTAAGAATTTTATCAAGAATATTATTTTCTTTTAATTTTTTCCATAATTCTATAGAATGCGTACATTTTGGTGAATAGAATAAAATAGGCTTATTTGACATATATATCTTAGAAATATTTAATTTAAATAATTTATACACATTAATAAATTAAATTTGATAATTATTTAAGCACAAAATATATTAATATATTATCGCATACTATTTATATGGATATTTTTACAAATTTCGAAAATCAAGAAACAAGTTTTGTATCAAATAAAGATGGTAATAATTTTAAACATGAAACATCTTTCATTCTTAACCATATTCCATTGTCATTAGCTAATTCATTTAGAAGGGCCATGTTATCTAATATACCTATTGTGTCTTTTAGTGACGAATGGGTAGATAATGAACTATCTAGATCAATTGTCATTGAAAAAAATTCATCTGGGATACATAATGAATTTTTGTCTCATAGAATATCTCTAGTTCCTTTATACATGGGAGAAGATTTACTTAAAGTAAAGACACAATATAATGTAGATTATGGTAAAAGAATTTTTGATTTTAAAAATCCAACGGATATACCACATTTTAAAATAAATATTAAAAATAATAAGGAAACCAGAGATAGTTTAACACTAACTAATTCTAATAGCAATATTACAGTAACTAATAACGACTTTCAATATAGTGACTCTTCTTTATTATCAGCTTCAATGGAAGATATTTCACCAAAGGTAGATAAAATATTTTTACCAGATTTTTATACAGGAGAATTTATTAACTTAAATATATTAAAACCTAATGTATTGGATGATGAAATGGGAGAAGAAATTTCATTAGTGGCTAAACCTTCTATTGGTATAGGTAAACAACATGCTAGATATTGTCCAGTAGGAACAGTTTCATTTCAATTACAGTTAAATGATGAGGAATTAATAGAAGAAATTTTTAGAAAAAAATTAGATTATACGAACAAAGAAAGACGCAATAGAAAATTAAAAGATTTATCAGAAGATGAGGAAGAAAAATTTCGCAGATCCTTTAATTTATTGGACAAAGATCGTATATTTAAAACTAATGGTTTTGGGAATCCTAATTCATTTATATTTAATATTGAATCTATAGGTTTTTTGGAATCAGATGAAATAGTTTATGACGCCTTGACTATTTTAGAATTAAAAATTCTAGATATTTTAAATTCTTTATCTATTGAAGAAAATTCAGAATCATTGTTTCAAATTAATCACTTAAATAATAAAATATCAACCTCAAAATCAAATGACTTACTAAATGGATATATTATAGATATAGATAATGAAAATCACACAATAGGTAATATAATTAGTGAATATTTTAAGGCATCTTATATTGGAAATTATGCTCTTAATTCCAATATTCTGTCATTTGCAAGTTATAGTATGCCACATCCATTGAAAGAAACTATAAAAATTAAAATTAAATTAAATAAAATGGATATCACAACTCTTAATGAATTAAATCAATATATTTACAAAAAATGGAGTAACTCAGTATCTACAAAAAATATTGAAGAAAACGATATTTTAGAAAAAAATATTTATGAATTTCTATTAATTAATTGTTTAAAAACTATATATAATGATATATGTCATGTTAAAAATGAATTTTCACATAAAAGTCATATAACTAAAAACAGTTTTAGAATTGATGACGAAGCGGAATTCTTTAATGTTTTCCCTAACTTTCCTATAGTATTTCCAGAATTGGATGGTTTTCATAAAAAAACGAATATCTTACAGTCGAATCGTAAGGAAGAAGTTAACGAAATTATCGCATTAGATGACTCTAGTGATAAAAATGTTTTTGTTGATGAAGGAGAAAATGAATCAAAAGAAAAAATAAATTATTTAGAAGATATTAAATCACTATATGATGATGATATACTAAAGCATTTAAAAAAAACAGGTAGTGAATGGAGTATAAAAACTTTATCAGATGGAGAAAATACGTTATCACGTATACGAGAATATATAGATGATATGGTAGATATTGATGTGATAGTACAAGAAATTTTAGAAGATAAAGTAAAAATTCGTCGCTCGGATAACAATAAAGAATATATTATCGATATTACTAACTTCTTACGAGATTTCAAACCTAAAGAAGGAAAACCTACAGACGGAAAAACAAAAGTAAAGAAAAAGATAACCCTAAAAAAGAAGGAAAAACCTTCGTCAGTCTCTACAACATCAGTTACTTCTGAGGAAATGTTAAAGAGTTCTACTCAATAAAATTACACTTAAATAATTTAGAAAATATTTAGAAAAGTTTTTTTTCTAGATACTTTATTTTGATTGATCTTTATCATGAAATGTAATTAAATGATATAAATATTTAACCTCTATTTCATAATTTAAATAATGAATAATTTTAGGTAAAGTTATACTAGGTTTATATGAATGTTTTTTTGGATTATATCTATCCATTAATTTTAAATATTCCTGATGTAATTCTATAATAGGTTTTTGATACAATTTTGGAATTTCGATATTTTCTTTATTTTTTTTAGTTTTAGTATAAAAAAATAATATTGCCTGTGATAATTCATCTATAGCTACTTCTATATTTGTAGCTAGTTCAAAATATTCAGGAAAATATCTAAGAAAATCTTTTAATTTATTTTCATTCAATCTTATTTCTAATAAGTGAAACAAAGTGTTGGGGTGATTGCCTTTTAATTCTTTAACATAACAATGTTTAATTCCTTTAAATTTTACCCTTTCCATACGATTTTTTGTATATAACATATATCCTTCTTGGGAATAATCAAGATCTTTTAATGAATTTTCTAGGTCAGTATATGAATTAACATTTAATAAATTAAAATTATCTAGCTTAAGTATTTCAGGTTTAGGTATTCCTATATTTATATCACATTCTCGTAAAGTATGAATGTTTCTTGACGAAATATGGTATATTTTAGCCTCCTCATATTTTGTAACATTTCTTTCTTTAGGATGACATAATACAAAAGAATAATTTAAACTATTATCTAATAGATCATAATTAAAATTTAAAGATTCTAAAACTTCTTCAAATAGTTGTTTAAAAGTTCTTTGTTCATTATTCCAATAACAATTACCATCTATTACACTTTTTGTAGAAACATTCCATTTACCAGAATAATAATATATATTAATTAATGTTCCATCAATAGATTTTTCGACTACTATATCATTCCAATTATTTTTTGTTTTAAATATATTTTTTTCAATAGCACCATCAAGTGGATAGCATATAATTTTATTTGTATTTTTTTCTAAAATAATACCCCTTGATTGTCTAAGTAAATCTGAATCAATATTGCACTTATTTCTATCATACTTAATAAGGTATAAATTTTCATTTTCTTTTACGACTAAACCTTTTTTCTCTAAAGCGTTTTTAACGTTTGTAAAATTTTCGCCTCCTTCTATATTATTAATAAATTCCTTTAATAATGACATTTTAAATGTAAATTGATTTGAAACTTTAAGTATTTATATTTTAAAATATTTGATACTGATTATTATTAATAGTTTTTGAATATAAATTAAAATCTTAATATTATTATAGAGATATGAGTAATTCATCGAAAAATGATAATATTAATGAATTAATTCGAACTTTGGATACGGGAAAAAATGTTGAAATTAAGTATAAAGATGGTACAGCCAACGCTAAATATACTTTTATGGTAATAGACGAAAATGACCAAGCACAATTTTATTCAACCACTTCTGGATTATTTGTAATAGATTTAAAAACTCCAATCAATAATATTGAAACTATGGAAATCATTGATGATGGATTAGAAGATGAGTCTGATAATGATGATGACTCAGAATACGAGTCTGTTGATGGTGATGAATTAGAAGACGAGTCTGGTTATGACGATGAATTAGAAGACGAGTCTGGTTATGACGATGTAGACGAAAAAGGTTTCGATGATGATCATGAATTAGAATTAGAAGAGGATTTAGGAGAAAGTGATGAGCAAAGACATGGAGAAGAGGATTTAGGAGATGGTGATGAGGAAAAAGATGGAGAAGAGGATTTAGGAGACGATGAAATTACATTAATTGACGAGGGAATTTCATTTAAAATTAGAGAAATAGAAAGACAATTAACCACATGGGAAATACCTTGGACCGATAATGAATTATTAGAATCTATAACAGATAATTTAATGGAAACTATTTCTAGTAAAAAATCAGATGATACAAAAATATATGACATGTGTTTTAAAAAATCTAAAGAATTTTTAGCACACGTATATCAAATTAGAGATAAACTTAAAAAAACAGGTAGAATAGAACTATATGGTAATAATTATAAACCTATACTTGACGATATACTTGATAATAATTATACAAATAATTTTATTACTCCAATAGTTTATGATAAAAAAAAAATATATACTGAAAATGATGTTCTATTAAATATGAATGATGAAGAAATTCAAGATTTTCCTCAAGTAAAATTTATAGATTTTGATAAGGAAATTGAAGTTTTAAATTCATTATACGTAAAATATAATAGACATAAAGGTATCAATTCAAATGGAGATCATATTGATTATAACGAATATCGTAATTATTTATCACATGGGGGAACAATCCGTTTAGAAAAAATAGAACCTTCTGATGACTCTATTGCTAAAATAGGTCAAACTACTGATGAATCTCATTTTTTTGATAATGTAAATGATGGTTTCATTAATGACGAAATAGGTTTATCTCGAGAATTAGAATATTTCCAAACAGATCCTCTGCCATTTGGAAATAATATTTTAAGATATTGTAATCCAGATAAAAAATGCTTTAGTGTAAGAAATAATGAACCTATGGATATAGCATTAACCTCCTTAGAAGAAAGATATGCTAATGGTAATGAATATTATTTTAAAGATCAATTATCAAATAGATCAATAAGTGATAGAAGAATGAATCAAAATGGGATAAGAACTTGTAATGGAACTAATAAAACAGGTGATAGTTTTTATGCACATACTTCTAATAAAAAGGTTTTTAATAACTCAGATTTTAATAAAAGTATTAATTTACCACCATTAAAAGAAATATTAGTTCCTGGTGAAAAACTAAATATTGTAGGATTTCATATTAATTCAATAAATGAAACAAATGATAATTTTATGGATCCAATATACTTTAATAATCAAAGAGTTTTAAATAAATTTAAAGGTAATAATAAGGGTTATAACCTTAATGATTATATAAAAGAGGATCATAATAATAGAAAACAGTATAATAATTTGAATATATCAAATATATCAGACAGTTTAATAAATTATAATGATAACAATTTCGTTATTTTTCAGTCAAATAATCCAGATAATCCAGATAATTCAAATAAATTAAAGACACATGAGTTTGAATCCTATTTGCAAGAAATTATACCTAACCTTTCAGAAATAAAAAAAATAGAAATTAAAAAATTTAATGAATCTAATAATTTTAAAGATTTAGATAGAATTTTAAACAAATATCACATACATTCTGGTGAAATTAATAAATTTAACCGAGGTGAAATGAAAATTAAAGAAATGTTTTTGAGAAGGGGAGAAAAATATAAATCCTATTCCAAATATGAAAAAGATAAAAAAATATATATATTGGATGTGTGTGACAAATTAAACAAAATAATTAAATATATAAATGATTCAAAAAAAAGATATTTATCTAAAAAATATTTGTATCACAATAATTTAGGTAAATTTTCAAAAATATTAATTAACTCTATATCAAAGGAGCTAAAACAAATTTATAGTTCTGAATATACTGAAAAAGATATAGAAAAATGTATACATTTTTTAAATATTAATCACAAATTTAATATAACTTCTACTAATAAAATAACAAGAAAATTAGACTTATTTGGAATTTTAGTTAATTACATAATTAATAATAACCAGTTTAATAATAATATCCATAATAACTCGGTAAGTTCACATTTATTTGAAAATAATAGTAATGATTCGAGGATTGATAAATATTTAAAATTAACTAACTTAAAAATTTTGAAAAATAATGGAATTTTTTATCAAAATACTCGTTTTGATAATGATGATTTTCGCTCTATACATTTATTCAATAATATGTATAAAAATATAGATTCTAATCAATTTATACATAAATATATAAGAGAATATAATTATCTAAAAAATAGCGAATACATTAACTCCGAAATTGATGGTATTGAAATGAAGGAAATATGTTCAAAATATATTCCAAATTGGAATGAAATGTCAAATGGAGAAAAAAGATTCAAATTATTAAATGGACCAATATTGAATAGATTAAAGGAAAGATTAGATATTCATAAAACTATATTTAAAGAAGAAAAGGATAAATATGATTTTTATTTACAACGATGTGAAGGTTTCAAAGTAATTAAAATATACCATTCTTTGTCGGATCTTAAAAAAGATAATTATATTGATACTATTTATTATGATAAAATATTTGATACCAGTGCTATTGATTGTAAAATAGTTGATGATCTATTTGATAATATCGAAATTGATTTTACAGAAATAAATAACAAGGACATTGTAAAAAATAAGTTAATAGAATTCTATCCATTGGATTCTAAAATGGAAATAGGGAACAAATATACTAATATAGTTCAAAACATTAGACGTGATGATAAACAAAGGATAATTAAATCAGGGGATTATGCTCTTTTAATAGATAATAGTTCTAGATTCCTATATAAAAGAGATGGTAACATATGGACAATATTGGGAAAATCAGAAGTAATAACTAAATCAAATTGTATTTTAGAATTAGATGAAATAAAAAACATTTCTGATATATCTTTTGAAAATTTATTGAATAGTTCAGAAATTGATACTAATCCTAGAAAATTAGAAAATCAAGATTATAAATGTCTGTATATCGACAAAGAAGATGAAGCAAATGCTATTAAATATACAGGAGAAGGAGAAACAGAGCATTTAGATTCTAATTTTCAAGGTATTCATATTCCTAGAATATTATTACCCTATTTAATAAATGTAAAAATTATAAAAGATGATTTTATATTTTTACAACAATTCACAAAAGAATTAAAAACTGAAAGAGCTAATCAAATAACAGCTTCAGATGATATCAATGATATATTGGATAAATATTCTAACTACTTTAAAAATTTAAAAGATACAACAACAACTGTTTTGGAAAATAATACGCAACTTTCTAAAATACCTAAATATCTTCGTAACAAATATTTGGAAGCGATTAATACTCCTGATATAGATGAACGTCTCGATCAAATAAAAGAGATTATTGAAACATATGGTAAATTTTCATATAATGATAATGGAGATATTGAAGGTTTTATATATTGGGATTATGAAGATTCTGAAGAAATATTGTGCTGTTCTCATTATTTACCAATATGTAATATGGCGTGGAAAAGTCAAGCCGAGCGGTCATCAATATTGGAAAAAGTAGTATCAGATTATAAAGGTCATACTGATGATGGCAGAGTAACATGTAAAATATGTGGCGAAACATTAGATTATCAAGAAAAATCAAGCTTCGAAGGGTTTGGTAAAGATGATAAGCCTATATCATTTAGAGAAAAGGTTATTGATACTGAGGATGATCAAATTACCTTTAACAGTTTGGAAAATGATGCGTACAACACTATTCTTCTTCCCATTACTAAAAGATTAGGTTTAGAATTATCAAAGGAAGATATTAAATTTATTATTGAAAATTCTATAATAGAATTTAAAAAAATACTAAATATGACACAATTTTATTTATCTGAGGAAGAATTTCATGGTAATGATAACAAAATACTTCAAAAATATACCAAAGGGAACGAAAAGCTAATAGAATCTATAAAAAAAGGAGGGAATGAATTTTTAGAGAATGAAGGTACTATAACTCTTGATAAAATAAAAAATTATCCACCAAAAAATGAACAACAAAAACTTTTTATAAACTATGTAAATTCTAAAGTGTATAATGCAATATTTAACATGAATCAAAATAGCAATAAAACTTGTATTATAGTAAATTATTTATTAATAATATTGGAAACAGCTACTCCAGAATATAAATTAAATAGTATAGGTGATGAAAGAAAAGCTAAAGTTGGAACAACATTAATTGGAAATTTATGGGAAGAAGTAGGTATTAATTATTTAATGAAAATTTTAGATAGTTTTAGAAAAAATAAACAAAGTCCATTTTGGGTTAGTTTAGGGGGAAGTATTATAAACCCTAAAATTAAGTTTAAAGAAAAATATTTTAATAAATATCAGGAAAGTTTTAAAAGTTACTACCATATTATAGAAAAATTTACTAAAAAACAAGAATATTTGTCACAAAGTGAACATCAATTGATTTTGGAAAAAGAAAGTGTATTAATATGGCCAGAATTTAGACCATCTCTCATTCTAGATAGTTCAATGACTCCTAATAATTTGACTAAAGTTAATGATGTCTTAGAAGAATATAAAAACTATTTATCAGAATACAAACAAATTGTGGAAAGTACTAGTAATATAATTATGTTAAAGAGAGCTTATAATAGATTAACCGAACTTGAAAATAAATTAACTGTTTTTTCTAAAATGATAGGTGAAGAATTTATTATTAAAATAAATAATTATTTATTATCGATAAAAAGACAAAATTTTATATCAAATAATCCATCATATACATCTTCTTGTGATTTTCAATCCATTAATAGTATATACTTGAATAATATTTTAGAAGAAAATCAGGAAATACTTGATTTATATTCCACACAAAATATACTTACTAAATTTATTACTAAAAAAATAAAAAACTCAAATATAAATAACCTACTATGCTTTAATGAAATTAATGATTCTCTGGAAAAGTCAACAACTTGGGAAAAAGGTAGGCAATTTTTACATTATATGTACATTAATAGGGATTCTTTCGAGAGTGATGAACTATATAAAAAATATTTATATAATAAAATCTTACAGATTAATTTAATTGTAATCACCTCAAGATTTTCAAAATCACCATCAGATATAGGAGAAAAAAGATTTTTCAAAAATATAATTGATCAAGATGATGTTGAAATTGATACTGAAAACCCAAATGATGTAGTTATTCTTTTTACCAAATTAAAAGAAAAATATGTTAATTTAAGAACATTAGATGATTGGGAAGATGTACAACTTAAGACCAAGGCTCAAAATTTAATTAATATAAGAAAAATAATTAAGGAAAGAAATTCTAATGATGAAAACGATACAGAATTATTTACAGAAATTGACTTGATATCGGGTGATTTTAAACATGATATTATTAAAAAAATTTCTGAAGAAACTAAAGAACTAAATATAATGGAATTATCAGAAGAAATTGAAAAATTGGAATCTTTTTTAAAATTAAAGAATATCATCTTATTAAATAATGAATCCAAGAGTAAAAGTAATCATCAAATAATTACTCAAATAGAATTAATTAAAAATATTGAAAAATGTTTACAAAAGCACCCTTTTAACATTTTAAAGGGTAATGAATTATCTATTTTTAGTGAAACATTTTTAAAAACGCCTCAACAATTGGCAAATTTAAGCCAACAAAACGATACTATATCAAAAATTAGAGAAATTTATAATAAAAATTTTAATAATGAATCTGATGAATATTTTGAAAATTTAAGAGGATATTTTGAAGATAGTTTAGGAAGAAATGATTTAAATTATAAAAATTTAGGAAGAAATGATTTATATGTTGAAATATATGATAAAAAATTAGACAATATATTAAAAATTCAGAATTACAAAGATACTGATGTAGAAAATGAGAAAAAATTTAGAAAACGTAAGTTAATAATTGAGAGTATAAATGGACAACAAATGTTTAACCTAAAACACTATATTCAATCAATTTTAATATTATTTTCGTCAATTAATGAAAAAATTAAATATAAAAAAACATTTACAGAAAATATTGACAAAAACATAAATATGATGGATAGTTTAGGAGCAGATTTCAAAGAATACTATATAGACATATTTAACACTGAATATGATTCAATTAATAGACAACTATTAGAAATTTTTAAATTAGAGGATATAGATGATATTAATAATAATTTAGAAATTTTAAAAAATATTTCTCTAATTTCCGAACAAAGTGAAAATATATATAATTTATTGGAAAACATATTTATCTATTCTAATTCATATTTATGTAATGAAAAATTAAAAGAGGTTTCTATATTACAAGCTGAATTTATTACAAATATATTACAATTTATTTTTTCAAAATTATTAGATATAATTTTATCATCAAGAAGTGAAAACCAATTAAATAATACATTAATTGATGAAATTTATAATTTCGTCCATAATATAATTATTTCTGGTGAAAAAATTTCTAAAACATCTGATTTAGAAATTGAAGAAAATATTAAAAGGTTTAAGCAAGCAGGAAATGTAGCTCGTAAAAAAGCATATGACGAGTTATCATCTGAACTTCAAGGTGTTCAAAAATTATTTAGGAGATGGAATTTGGGAGATATTTTCAGTGGATATGAAGAAGATGACAATTTAATTGGTTTACAAGAACAAACTGATGAACAATTAGATGAACAGAATGAAAATGAAGCATTACAAATGGATCAAGGTGATAATGATGGAAATAATGATAATGAAGAATAAAAATATTATAGAATAATATATTAATGAGTATTATATTAATATGTTTTCTAATTATATTAATTATTATATTTTTTATATCTAATTATAAAAAAGAACAATATTTAACATATAAAAATCCTCTACCTATATCATGTCATCGTAGAAAAGCATACAACTATAAAATATATAATTACGATAATGAAATTTTAATACCACCTGTATATAAACATGAAATTTTAGGAGATGTTAATAATAGAAAAAAATATAAATTTTATAACGATACTATGTTAAATAAGAAAATGGTTGAAATATTAAATACTATACCTAAAAAAATTTTAAAAGGTAATTATAGAGAGATTTATTTTCCTAAAAAATATAATTATTATTCTAAAAGAAATATTGGGAGAAAATTTACATTTAAATTTATATCTGATTTAATGGATAATGGTTCTAAAATAATAATAGATACTATTCGTAATTTCTTAAAAAAAAACTATAAAATTTATCATTGTAATAAAATAGAAGATTGTGATCCAAAAATAATTAGAACAAATTTAATAAAATTAGAAAAAAATAGTAATAATAATTATAAAATTAAATTTAGTTTAGAGATACATCTTTATAATAAATCTTTTAGTTATATATTAGTTCCTATTGTAGAAATTATTAATAATAAACATTATATCAATTCAATTGAATTGGTAGGAAATAGATTCCAAGATAAAATTGATTTATTACCAGGTTATGAAAGTATTATTAATTATGTTAATATTTATAGTAATCCATTCCAAGCTATATATAATACAAAAAAAACATATTATAGAGACTCAGATGAAAATAAAAAAATAGTTCTTAATGATAAACTCATTAAAAAAATTTTGAATAAAAAGGAAAAATTGTCAGAATTTGTATGTATTGGAAAAAAAAGTTTTAATAAAAATGATTGTGAAAATGATACTACCGAGTTAAATAAAATTTCAAAAAAAGGAGTTTGGGATAAAAAATGTTCTTATCATTCAGAATGTCCATTTTATCAATCTAATAAAAACTATCCAAATCGTAGAGGAAAATGTATAAAAGGCACATGTGAATTTCCCCTAGGTATAAAACAGCTTTCTTTCAAGAAATATGATAAAAAAACTAAACCATTATGTTATAATTGTACAAAGGGATATAATTGTTGTGCTGATCAACTTGTTAAAAAATATCATAAGTTGGATTCACCAGATTACATTTTTAAAGATGATTATCAAGAAAGAATTAAATTTAAAAAAATATTTTCAGATAAAGGAATGGACATTATTTGATTATAATATTAGTTAATCATAATATTTCTTCATTACATATATTTGATCCCGCAAATAAATAACATTTTGGATTTTGATTGTATGAAATCATCCCAATATCAATTAAAAATTTTTTTGTTCCCAAATGATATGGTATTTCATTACTATCATCCGTTCCTATTTGATATGAGGGAGGAATTTTTTCCAAAACCTTTTTAAAACGAGGTTTAATATTGTTAATTATAAACAATCTATTTGACATTATTGTCTCGGTAATTTGATATACGTATTTGTTATTATAATTCTTTTTTGCTAATAAATATACAGGTGATGAAAACGTATTTAGTAAATATTTATTACCTACTATGTTGTAGTCAGACATTAAAACTCTATTTTTATTCCAGGTAGGAAATCTTGATTTAATTAAATTAGGATTAATACCTTGAGTCCCTAATAAATTTATAAAATTTTTTGATGATATCTTTTTTATAAAATTATTAGGATTTTCTATCATATAAAATATAGCATCTATTTGACGTGATAAAAGAGATTTATTAATTAAATCAATATTAAAGATATCGATATCGATAATATTTATATCTTTTGTATTAATATCTGCTAATTTTAATAATTCCTTAGCTATAAAATAAGAACCACTACCATAATTACCTATAGCTATATTTTTACCCCTGAGATCCATCCAATTATTAATTTTAGAATCATTATGAACTAATAAAATAGGACTTTCATTAAATAAGACAGATACTAATCTTAAATCAGAATTGTTTGAATATTTTTTAGTTTTTCCTATATAATAATCTAATGCTAAATCAGACTGAGCTATAACCATGTCACCATTGTCTAATAATAAGTTATTTATATTATTTATAGATCCCTTGGATCTTATATTTTTTAAAGGGAATAAATTTTTCAAAGTTTTGATATAATTATAATAAAGACCGTTTACATTTCCACTATGAATTACGATTGGTTTAAATACTTTAGGAGAAACTGATACTGTAATAGATTTAAAAGAATTAAAATATTCCTTAATATTGTTTTTGTGTAGATTTATTAAAATTATTAAAATTGTTATTACAAGTATATATGTAATTAATTTTATCATAATATATATATATATATGTTAGATATTGATAATTATATTAAATACACAATTATATCCTATTTAATAATTGGAATAAGTATATGGATTAAAAAACCTAAAATAATGTTTGATTCAGAAGGAAAAATGAAAAATTTTGGAGTAGGTCCAAGTAAAACAGTTTTTTATTATCCTTTAATTTTAATAGTTCTATCTATAATTTTATTTAGTATATTTAATAATTTATACTTGAGAAAGGGTTTACGATAAAAATAAAATCTGTTATTTATATAATATAGTTAAATATGAAAAAAACAAAAAAAACAATAAGAACAATAAGAACAATAAAAAAAAAAATTTCTCTCACAACACGGGAGAATTTTCAAGATATATTACAAGGTAAGTTCAGTGAAATATATAATAATATAGAACAAACTTTTAAAATAGCTAAAGACCACAAGATAAAATCAACGAAATTAAGTGAAATAAAAGGTTTTTTAGAAGAACAATTTTTTACTAAAATTGGAGAAATATTTACAAATAATTATAAAACAAATAATTATAAAACAAATATACAGTATAAATTTTCTATAAAATGTGATAAAAGTCAGTTAGGTAAATTAAATTCAGCCTATAATATTACAGTTAATGATGAATATCCAAGTTTACTAATATTTAGAGAACATAATCCATTAGAGTCTAATATCCTTAGAGCAATATTCTATAACTTATCAGATTCAGAATTTGAAGCTAAAAATTTAGAATTTAATGAATGGCTTAAAGTTCAAGAAGGGGTTGATTATGATAGTACAATTAGTTCAATAAATACATTTACAAATGAAAAGGAAATTGACAATAGGGTTAAATTATTTACAATTCTTGATATTTTATCTAGCTACACGAATACTAATTTAATATTATTTAGTCAAACTTTTAATAAATTAGAATCTAATATGGAAAATATTATTGGTAATTGGTTTTCTTCTAAAAAAATTTTATCAAATATAAACAAAAAACCATTATCCATCATATTTTTGATAAGTAATAAAGATAGTGTGATATTCGAACCAGTTATTTTAATAGATATAAAAAAAAAAACAATAAGCAATGTTATTCAAAGTAATTTAACAGAGCCTGAAACTCATATTGATAATAAATTTTACCATCATCTTATATACCTTATTACTAATAAATCTTTAAAATTATTAGGTAAACCTAATTCATCAACTATAATCGAAAATAAAATGAAATTAGATAGTTTAAGTGAAATATATTTTAATCCATATGATAAAAACGTTGAATTACCAATTATTGAATTAGAATTAGATGGCAGTAAAAAAGAATATTTAATAGGCAATTTATACGGTAAATTTAGAAATATATATAGTAAAAAGGACAATAATTTAGTTGGAAAAGTAATTTTAAATGGTGACACAAATACCCTAGATGTATATTGGTGTGAAGGATATCCCAAATAAATATATTAATAGTATTATATGAAAAAGCATGTTTCTTTTTCAAATAATATTATAGTGTTTGAATATAATAAAAATGAACCAATTAAAAAAATTAGAAATATTAAAAAACTATCATATGGTGATAAAAAATATATAGGGTTTATACCAATATTAATATTTTACTTTTTAATAATATTACTATTATTATTATTACGAAATATTTTTTAATACTTTCAAAATTTCTATTAAGGTAAAATTTATGTTTTCTAAAGAGTCACTAACATTGTTACCATTTTTACTAATAAAAAATTTGTCAATATTATTACTTTTATTAGACAATATATCTTCGGATTTACTATCTACATGCGTGTCATTTAGCTGATTTAATGTATTAGAAATATTATTAATCATATTTTTAAATTCTCCTGTTTTTGTTAATTGTTTAAATATTGAATTAACAGAAATATTATTTTTACCGGAATCAAAACAATTATTTTCAAATTCTTTTTCCATATTAATGATAAAATAGATAAGATTATATTTTATTGAACGAACGAATCTAATTCCAATTAATTTCTAATTGTAATTAATCGCTTCTTCTTCTTCTTCGGTTTCTTTTTCAAATATCTATCTAATTTTTTCAAATTCTTTTCAATATCTTTTTGTGGAACTTTACAAGCACTCTTTATACTATTAAAATAATTTATTATAGTAACCATTATTATATTTAATGATATTATAAATGATTGAGCTATAGAAAATCCTAAAGGTCCTTTGCCAAAAATTTGTAAAAAGGGATCTCTAACAAATGATACAAAATAAACAACTAAATATCCTATAATTGAATATATTAAATGTTTTAATCCCTGTTTCATAGCAAATTTTTTACTTTGATTACCACAATGTTCATACTGTGTATTATAAGATATATAATACCCTATAAAAAATGATTGAATAGATAATACTATCATTAATATAAAAATATTGGGTATAGGAAAAGTTATTGGTAAATTATTTATAATCACAAAATTTGTAAAAAATATAGAAAATATAGAAAATATAGTAGATAATAATATCTTATTAGTAAGACCCATTTAATATATTAAAACATAAAAATTATTGAATATCTATAATTTGTAATTGATTATATTCTAAATCATTAAAATAATAATTTAAATATGATCTATTTTTTAGTTTATAAAATCTACTTTGACAAGTGTGTTCGAATAGAAAACATTTTTTCTTTTTAATTGATTTATTATCTTTAATCATATCGGAACATGTTAAGTACCTAATATTAAGTTTATTTAATAGTTTACTCAATTTTTGAACTCTATTATTTAAAATTGCCGAATCTTCATTATTATCCACAATTATATAACTGTTATTAAAATTATTTATATCACCTAATAAAAGTTTATAAATATGATCCAATTTACCGAAAATATTTAACTCTGTATTGCTAATATTTTTTGAACAAAGAGGACATTTATTGGAATATGATAAATGGTTTACTAACCCTTTAAAAGAAAAAAAATGATTACAAGATGTTTCAATAAAAATGTTATCCAAACTATTTTCATATGTAATAGGACAATTATGTATTTTTGAAGAAGTGTTTGAAGAAAATTTTATAGAGTATTTTATATTTTTGGGTGATAATATATATTCAAATAGAAATAAATTATTATATTTAAAATAAGGACTATCGTATTTTTTAGGTTTTAATTTAATATAATTGTTAATACCTGGTATTGGGATATTTTTATAAAAAACTGTATTATCAATTAAAAATTTTAAATTTAATCCAATATCATTAATGATTTCTTTTTTAAAAATATACTTATTTATTGAGCAGTAATAATTATAATTAAAGTCTATATTGAATGAGTTTTCAATAAAGTATTTTTTTTTAAAATTTAATTTATTCGTAAAAAAATTCAATAAAGTGTGTTTAATATTTGAATTATTAAAAAAATTTATAAAAAAAATTTTGTCAAACTTAAAAAATTCAACATTATATAATACGCTATTATTTTTAGCATAACAATTTAAACAATTTCTAAAATTATCATGAGCATAATCTAAATTTTCAATGGAGTGAAAATTCATATATTCTTTCCAATACTTCTTACTTCTTATCAATTTAGTAGAAATAAAAATAATTTTAGTATTTAGTATTTTATTGTATGTTATATTATTATAGTTATTTAGATTTATGTCGATATAATTAGGGTCTATTTTACCTTTTTTTAAAAATTCCAAGTCTTTATTGCTATTATATATAATTAAAATTTTATCATTATGATAACTATTATTTATTATTAAATTATGTAAATTATTAGGAATATCTATCATTAAATATGTATTTAATTCTTGGAAACAATAATCTTTATATTTATTATCAAGATGAAATTGTTGCTTATCTACATCAATTATTATATTATTTAATTTAATAATATTATTTGATAAAGCAGGATAAAATTCAACATTATTCGAATTTTTTAATGGATTAAAAATATATTTTTGAATTTCATTAAAATTTTTTTCATTCATTTTAAATCTTTTTGAATTAAGTTTTATAATTTCAAATAATTCGTTTCTAAAAGGAACTATAAGATTTTTTTTTATTATTTCAAGTAATTTATTATAATTGACATATAAATATACTATTAAATTATTATTATAAATTTTTAATTCAATTTTGTATAATTCATAATTTTTATGAATTAAAAGTGGGACATTAATAACATCATTAAAATTGTAATCTTTTATGCTTTTACTGTTAAAACCTAATATAAAACCACTTTTATTTATATAAGAAGTATCATAATTGATTAATTCTAATTTTAACCAAGACATTGTTTTATTAACTTTTTAATGTTTTAAGTAGAATTTTCTAAAAAAATATATGATAATTAATTAAAATGATACCTAATTTAATTTTACAAGAACGACTAATGACTGGTATAGAAAGTATAAAATCATATAATTCCGAATTTATGGTTAATACTTTATCAATTTTAGTATTTATATTTGCTTTTTTTATTATAACGATTAAAAGATTTAATAAAAAAACTATTCAGCAGAAAAAAACCCATATAGAAGATTTTTATCAAAAAGTAATTAATTATACTAATTAATATCTAATATTATATTTAGAATGAGAAGTGCTGTCAAGAGAAGAAAAGGAACAATATCATTAGAAGAAGCTAAAGAAAAATTTAATGAATACTATAATTTAAGATGGGAAGATCCAATTGGTCAAAAAAGAGGTAAATTATTTGATATGATGTATCAAAAAAAACCAAAATATACTTTAACACCTGGGGAACCAGGATCTGAAAGATATTTGTTAGAAGAAGGCCCCAGAACATTTGATATGATAGGGGTCGATCATTTCCCAGAAAATGAAGTACATAATGTTCCAGAATCAAATTTTAAAGTAAAGTCCAAAGGCTCTACGTATAAAATTGAAGAAGATTCGAAAGATAATATTACAGGTATTAATGGAGAAAAACACCCAGAAATATATGGACCAAGAAAACAAGATGATAAAAGATTATTTAGTAAATATTTTCAAGAAAAATATAAAGAATATAAAGATGATGATGGTTTCAAAAATGAAATAACAGAATATGATCCCGAAAATAAAGATAAAAATGATCTTGTAGATATATATTGGGAACAATATAGAAATGGAAATAAAGGAACTGAAAGAAAAAATAAAAGAAAGGAAAAACAATTTGTTGATAAAAAACGTTATTTTAATTTAAAAAATGATGAACTAATTTATTATAGTGCTCTCGAATTTGAAAATAAAATTTATTTAATTAATGATAATGATGGTAAAGTGTTGATAAAGGATATTAATAATTATTATATAGCATATGATAATATTTTAGATAAAGACGTGCCTCTAAAATTAAAAAATGTAGCAATGATTGAAGGAATATTAATAGAAAACGATGAAGATAATGAAAAATTAATTTTAGATAATTTTACAGTCAAGAAGACATATAACGACATTGTAAATAATAAATTAATAGTAATTTATAATAATCATAAAATAGAGGTATATACAATTGATGATAACGATGCTATAGAAACAGAAGAAGAATATTTTTCATTAAATGATTATATAGAGGAAAATAATATTGATATAGATGATTTAATCGAAGAAGATGATGAAGATGATGAAGAAGGCGATGAAGATGATGAAGATGATGAAGAAGATGAATAAGATGATGTAATTAATATATAAAATAATGAACGAGAAAATTAATAGCTAATATATATATTATTTATTTAAAATAATATCTGAATTAATAGTAGTAATAATGAGTTTAGAAGAAAAAAATCTCTCTGAAGATGAATTAATTGATGAAATAAATAAATTTCATTCACTACAACAAAATCATAATAAAGAATTAAAAAAATTATATAATAATGAAAAAACGCTGATAACAGATTATTACTTTAAATTTAAAGATGATACTTTAACATTTAATTTACCAATTACATTTAGTCAACAATCAGATAGTGTAAACAATATTTTATTAATTAAAATTATAGATGGAAATGAAACTGTATTTCAAAAAGAAATTATTTTTCCCAAATATATTAATATAGATGAAAAAATAAAAGAAATAAATAATAGTATTTTATCAGAAAATATAATAATTAAAATAGAAAATTTGTTATCTAAGATTAATAGATTAAATATACATAAAAATAACGAAGATGATAACTATATACAGTGGGATAAATCTCAATTTAGCAATGATGAATTACAATCTCATAAGAATTTTTTAAAAATAGAATATGAAGCATTAATATTAAAAATAAAAGAGCTTAATGATAAGAAGAATTTTCTATTAAGTATTAAAAAAGATTCTGCTAAAAAATTAAATAATAGTTTATTTAAACTAAATGAAATTGAAAGATTCCTGAATATTGAAAGTTCGCATAAATATTTTAAACTAATGGAAATGTTTAAAAACAATGATGATCAAGCTACAGAAAAATTAAAAGAATATTTAAAACATAAAAAAAAAATAAGATTAAGTGTCGAAGAGAAAGATAATGAACCTCCGTTGTCTATATTTAAAAAAAAAAAAAATATAATGAAAAATTCAATAAAAGAAACGATAGATCTAGGAGAAATATTGAATATCAATAAACCCGATTATATATTTGAATCTAAAATAATAGTTATGAAAAATTTTGATGGGAATGTAAAGAAAAATAAAAAATTCCAAATAACTAAAACTAAAACTAAAACTAAAACTAAAACACCAACAATACCAACAATATTAAGAAATAGTGAAAATATTCCTCCAGATGTTGTTGACAAAATATATAATGATGATAATATTATTATGTTTTATTCTAATTCATCTGATAAAGCAGCAGGAACGGGCTCTAAAGAAAAAAAAATAACAGGTAGTGATTACAAAGTACTTAATAAGATTTCTAATTGGAGAAAAAAATTATCCAATTTTCTTGTATCGAGTTTTAAACATGATTATGGATTTAACAATTTACCTATTATTATCGATGGTGATAAATTTATGAGTGTAGAGCATTATTTTCATTATAGTAAGTTTAATAATAGGGTTCAAGAATATGCTGATAAATTCAAAAATAAGGGAGAGTTTAGTAAATTAAAAGGCTCAGAAGTAAAATCTAAGGGTGGGAAAAAAAGTAACTATAGTTTACCAGAAAATTGGAATATAAAAACTGCTGATCAAGCAGAAAGTTTACGTAGTTTAACTCTTAAAAAATCCCTATATGCAAAATTTTCACAAAACGAGGAGTTGAAAAAAATTTTATTAGCAACCGGTAATAGCTTATTAATTCACCCAAAAACAGGCAGTCCCAGATCTTGTGGTAATGAATATGATACCCAAGAAGAATTAATGTATGTTAGATACCTACTTAAAAATAATATGTCTCCTGAAGAATTTTATCCCAAATACAATGAAGATATAGTATATAGTATAGATTTTAAAAAAGAAATAGAAGAGGAGGAGAAAGTAAATCAAGAAAAATCGAAATTTGAATATTTAGTGAGAACAGAACAAAAAAGAGAAAATGTGTTGAAAAGACAGGGAGAGGAATTAGTAAGACAGCAGGAATTAGTAAGACAGCAGGAATTAGCAAGACAACAGGAATTAGCAAGACAACAGGAATTAGCAATACAACAGGAATTAGCAAGACAGCAGGAATTAGCAAGACAACAGGAATTAGCAAAAAAAAATAAATCAGGTATTTCTTCTGGAAAAAATCCGTCTGAACCAAAATTATCATTATTTGAACAACAAGAACAACAGAGAGATTTAATGATAAAAACTCTGAAAAAAAATAAAAAATATACTAAAGGGATGAGCAATATAGAAATTGAAAATCTTTTTCTTGAAATTGAGATGAAATCACAGAGAGCTGATTTAGAAACCAGTCTTGGAAATTTATCTGGAATTGATACCGATTTACATATTATTCATCAACCACCGAATGGAGATTGTTTTTACTATTCATTAGCACATGGGCTAAATTTACTGGACATGGACCCAATGAAAAATAGTGAAAGTCCAGAAGCTCTATCTAAATTAAAAACTTTTAGGAATGTTTCTGTAGGAGCCGAACCTAATTTCCAACCAGTTTTTACTTCGGGCGCATTAAATATACGAGAACTTCTTGCTAATAAAATTTCTGAAAATATTTATGATAATAAAACTGGTCTAAGATATAGTGATTCAGAACTATCTGACTACTTAAAAAGTATAGCAATTCCACATATGACAGAAAATGGATCTATAGATGATTATATAGCAAGTGTTCAATCATCAGCCAGCAGATCAGATGTGAAAAAAGGAATTGATATTGGTAGTTGGGGTGGAGAATTTGAAATCATTTTAGCATCCGCAGTATTTAATCTAAATATCACTGTATTAAATAGTAATGACAGGTCAAAAAAAACATACCTAGCAGTGGAACAGAGAAAAAATCTGAAAAAGGGACCAGAATTAAATAATGACAATGAAAAGTCAATTCATTTAGGTTATTTAAATGGTAGTCATTATACACTTATGTATAATTCCCCAGAATCTGTAATAAGAGACCAATATGAAATAATTAAATATTATACTAAAACGTTCACTATAGATGAAAAAAATTATCAAGCTGTATTTGATTCACAGGATGACTTGATTAGATTTCATGGATTATTAGATTTAAGTACATATAAAATTACTAAGGAAGACTTAATTCCTCAATTAATTGACAAATCAAATGAGTATATTAAAAGTAATATGGGGGAAAATTTATATAGTATTAAAGAATTAAAACATATTGATTATTTCCGTAATATAAATACTGGTGAAATCTATTCATCTGATCATACACATTTAGGTAATTATGTAGGAGATACGGATGATGACGGACAATATTATAAAATTGATTTTATTTAGGATTCCAATAGTTTTTTTTTAAAAATTTGATTGAAAATATTTAAAGTTTTATTTTCAATAAATTGTATAGTTACACTAAAGAAAAATTCTAGAAATCTTATAAATGGATTCCAAATCGTTTAAAAGAACATTATATCCCCAATGGCATAAGAAATACGTCTCATCTAATCCTGAATTAGAAAAAAAAGTTAGACAATTTCAAAAAGAAGCATCTGAAAGAAAAAAACAAGAATTGGAAAAACTTAAAAAAAAAAGATTAGATGAATATACATTTATTGACGATAAACAGTATTATTTTACGTGGGATGATTTTCAAAATTATTTAGTTAATAGTGACTTTAATATTGAAAAATGTTATATCCCTAATATTATAGAGAAGGAAAAACACGAAGAAGGCGAAAGACTAAAACGTGAAGAGGAAGAAAGACTAAAACGTGAAGAGGAAGAAAGAAAACAATTAGAGTATCTTCAAAACTACCAAGAAAGAGATTATCTTGATTACTTTTATGAGGGTGAGCCTTTTATAGTATCTGACTCAGAAGAGAATTATAACTATTCAGATAAAGAGGTAAATTATTGGAGTGATGATAATTTATATTAAAAAAATAAAAATAATAATATGTATTTATAATAAGTAAGAATGCTTTTTTTAAATAAAATTATACCTCTTTATTTTTTGATATCATTATGTATTGGATTATTTTTAGCATATACATTAACTCCTAGTCCGGATGTTATTATCAAATATCCTACACCAGAAGATAGAGAAACTATATATATGGATGATGTAGATAATTGTTTTAAATTCCTATCGGAAGAAATTTCCTGTCCTAAAAACAAATCAGAGGTTAAAGAGATACCTATTCAACAAAAGCAGGAAAAATTATAAGAACTAAATTATAAGTTATTAATTTAATTTCTATATCTATAATAAGAATTTAATGGGATTAATTACAGAAATTATAGATAATTATTGGGGAAGAGTCATTTTATCAATTATATGGGGGTTAGGGTTAGCTACAATGTTTAGAAAGGTATGTAAAGGTAGAAATTGTATAGTTATTAAAGCCCCCGATAATAAAGAAATAGTTAATAATACTTATCGTTTTAATAATAAATGTTATAAATTTAAATCTACAGCAGTAAGTTGTAAAAAAAGAAAAAAAAATATAAAAATAAAAAATAAATAAATAAATAAATAATTATCATTCGTTTATTTTGTTATTTAGATATATATTTTTATTTTATAAATATGGAAAATAATTCAACACCTATTGCGCAAAACAACGATTCATCAATGATTGATGATATGACTAATAATGATAACTCTCAAATAGTTAATGAAATTTTATCTGAAATGAACAATACTAATCAAAGTTCATTAGAAATGAATAATGACGAACAATATATGATGGATCAAAACAATCAACTAGAAAGACAAATGGATAATTCGGTGAATATGGCAGCTATGGATAATATCCCAATGGAAAATACCGAAGAATCTCATATTCCAGAAATGGAAGTTACTATGGAATCTAAAGAAGAAAGTATTCTAAGTAAAATATTTAAAATGGTTAAAAATCCATTAATAGTTATCGTTTCAGTTCTTTTAGTATTTTCACCAGTAGTTAAGAATCTTTTAGTCAAATATTTACCCAAAATTTTTACAAATCAAACTACTAGCACTCAATATTTGGGTCTATTATTACAATCTATTATTGTTGGAATAGTATTTTTTTCTACGGATAGTTTGCTAAGATAAATCAAAATAATATTATAATTTAAATCTTATTATAATATATATTATGAATTCTAATAAATTAATACTATTAATAGTTGCAGTTGTTGTAGGATTATTAATGATAAATAAAATAAATAATGTTAATATTTTATTGCTATCTGGTATAGTAATTACTGGGTGTATTATTACAAAAGACTGTATTTTATCATTTTCAGTAGCCCTTGTTATTACATATATATTGACATATTTGAATGACAATAAAGTAGTTAATGTTGAAGAATTTAAAAATAGATCTAAAAAATCTAAGAGCAAATCTAAGAGCAAATCTAAGAGCAAATCTAAGAGCAAATCTAAAAATCGCAAACAAAAGGAAACCTTTGGATTGTATGAAGATGATGTTAATGAGACATTTGATACAGATTCAAGTGATAATACTCCAGTATTTAATTCAAAGGAATCGTTTATTGAAAATTACAAAGCATTGAGTAAAAATCAACTTAAGGGATTGAACAAAGATACCAAAGAATTAATTGAAACACAAAAAAGCCTTATTTCAACTTTAAATCAAATGGGACCAGCTCTCAAAGAAGGTAGGGGAATATTAGATACATTTAAAAACTATTTTGGATCGGACGGTGATATTGCTGGTGATTTGGGAATAGATATTAGTAAATTTAAAACTAAATAATAGTATAATTACTAAATAATTATAAAATTATTTGTTGATAAATATTTAGTAAATTTTAAATTAGCGAAAAATATATATAATAGTAAATATATTTATAATGGGACAAATAAGTTCATATTTTTGGCATATTGAAGAAAATCTTAAAGAAGAAATAGTTAAATCAACAAATTATTATGGATGGAAAAAAGATTTACCAGATAGAAGAGATTATATTATGTCTAACATCCATACGGTTATACCTAATAAAATAGATTTAAGAGTTAAATGCCCAAATCCATACAATCAGGGGAAATTGGGAAGTTGTACAGCAAACGCCATCGCATTCGCTTATCAATTTGATGAATTAAATCAAGGAGAAAAAAGTATTTTTATACCATCAAGATTATTTATATATTATAATGAAAGATATATGGAGGGAACAACTGATAAAGATACAGGAGCAGCTATAAGAGATGGTATAAAATCTATAAATAAAATAGGCGTGTGTCCAGAAAAAATATGGCCATATGACATTGAAAAATTTACACAAAAGCCTGATAAAAAGTGCTATAATATTGCTAAAAATCATAAGTCAATAGAATATCATAAAGTCATTCAAAATGAACAAAGTATAAAACATATTTTATCTGAAGGATTCCCAATTGTATTTGGTTTTGCTGTATATGAATCATTTGAAAGTAAAGAAGTCGCTGAAAATGGTGTAGTTCCTTTACCCAAAAAAGATGAAAAAATATTAGGAGGCCATGCCGTTGCATTAGTTGGATATACTACAATAAATGATATAGAATATTTTATTGTTCGAAATAGTTGGGGAACAGAATGGGGGGATAAAGGTTATTGTTACTTTCCAGTAAATTTCATTTGTGATTCAGAATATTGTGATGACTTTTGGGTAATAAAAAAAATAAGAGATAAAGATGATAATTTTATAGAATAAACTTTTTTCTGATTATATTATAAATATGAATTCAAATTTTGTAGTTTTATTGGGAATATTTATATTTTTGTTATATATTTATTTTAACCCTAAGCGAATATATACAATTGAAAATTTTAGCCAAGATACTATGCGAACAAATAATTTATTTAAAAGAAATACTGACCTCGACTATATGTCTAAGAATATTGGAATAAAAATTACTGATAAAGAAAATATCAACACTCGAAATATCGCTCCTATTAATAATAATAATATAATTAAAACAAAAGGATTTCCTAAAAATGTTAATGCCGAAGATATAGGTAATTCTAATAGAATTCCAGATAAAATATCTAATAAGAAGGTTTATAAAATACCACTGCCTAAATTTGATGATTTAGTAGATAACCCTATTACTTTTACTAATAAAAAGTTAAAAGTTAAAAAATTAAAAGTTAAAAAATTAAAAGTTAAAAATAAAAGAATTAAAAATGCCAAAACTTGTAGTTTTTTCCCTTCTCTGGGTAGTTCTAATAATTTTAATTGCCCAAAAGAATATCCTGTTCATTCAGGTGCTTCATTGGGACTATCTGGTAGAACTGTAAAATGTAATGAAAAAGAGATAAAAATGAAAAAAGCAAAGGCAGTATCAACAGTTAAAAATGGACAAATTACAGGAATAGTAGTTACTTCAAAAGGGAGTAATTATTCATCTGAACCAAGTATTAAAATTATAGGAAAGGGATCGGGAGGTAAAGCATATCCTATATTAAAAAATGGTAAGGTGCATAAAATTGTAATAAGAAGCTCTGGTTCTGGGTATACATCTTCTCCCAAAATAAAAATAAGTGCACCTAATGGAATGGTAAGTTGTAATCTATGTTGTCGATCAGAACTATAGTTCTTTATTATAAATCTTTATTATATATAAATCTATTTCCTTCTGGTTGGTATCGATATTTATCATCGTCTGTATTATTAAAATTGTTTTCATTAACAGTTTCTATACAACCACAGCATATAAAAATTTGTTTTAAAAAATCTAACATTTATATTGTAAAATATTTAAATTTGAATTATTTAACAATATATAAATAAAATATAAAATGTCTAGTCAACAAATAGTAATAAATAAAGAAGAAATCTTAAATAGAATTAGGGATAATGACCCTATTATATCAAGAATTTTATCAACTAAAACATGTAAATATGAAGATTATGTAAATAATATATATTTTACATCTTTTTTAGAAAAAGACCAGAGTAATATAAAATCCAATTTTGATCATGATAAATAAATACATAAACATAATTGATATAATTTTATTATGGATAATATTGAATCAGATATTGGATGTCAGGAAAATTCTTTGTTAAATTCAATTAAAAATGTTACAAGGAATTCTGATTTTAATCAAATAAATTGGTTTAATCATGACGTTATTTCACCTGAAAGACTTATGAAAATTTATTTTATTAATAGTTCACAATATATGGGAAAAGGATAGCCTTATTGAAACTAAATTAAGTATTAATAAATGTTTTAAATACCTAAAATTTGTACAAATTTTTTCTGTAATTATATCTTTTACAATTTTTTAATTTATTGTTTTACACATATTTTTGATTCTTTTCTTTTTGGCTGTTTTTTAGGATCGGTATTTCTATTATTTTATAATTATTTATTTAGTGGAGATTCATTCGAACTATCATTACAGCAAAATATGACTTTTGTATTAATAAATATTGGTATGATTTCAATATCATGTATATTAGTTATTTCTTCAATTTTATGGTCTAGTTTGAATGAATCTGAACATTTACTAATAATTTTTAAGGTTGTTAACACTTTTTTATTATATTTTAATATAGCTATTTCTGTCTGTAGACTTAATGATAAAATAATAACACCAGCAGAATATGAAATTTATGAAATATTGCATTTTATACAAAAAAGAGGTAAATGGAACAATTATGATAATTGTAATCAAGCAGCAAAATTTAGAATGACGTATTTAGAACCATATAACATACAACAACTTTATTTTTGGTTGATTAATAGGATTAGAAAAAATATTAATGAAAATGTATTACTTATTATACTAGGTTTTACTTCATTAAGTATTGCTTCTTTAATTTCTGCTGTAAAATTATTTATTGGTAATATTAAACATGAATGTTTAATTGTAATAGCACTTGGAGTATTAGCTAGTGTTTTATTATACCCTTTTTTTATTTAAACAGTTTATTAGGGAAATTAGGGAGAAAAATTTATACTAATGAATATGAAATTTGGAGTTCAATATCACATAAAATGAATTTTTCACTTGATTTAACTAATGAAAACTTAATTAAAATGTTATTACCTATAATAATTACAGCAGGAGTTTCTCTTATCAATTCAATATTTTCAACATAATTTAGCAAATTATAAAATAGAATAATTTGACAAGTTTATTTTATATATTTAGATACAATATAAATAGATGCAGATATTTGTTAAAACACTTACTGGTAAAACTATTACACTTGATGTAGAACCTTCTGATACTATTGAAAACGTAAAGGCTAAAATACAAGATAAAGAGGGTATTCCTCCAGATCAACAGCGTTTAATTTTTGCTGGTAAACAATTAGAAGATGGAAGAACATTATCTGATTACAATATTCAAAAAGAAGCTACTTTACATTTGGTATTGAGATTAAGGGGTGGGAATCTTGAAAGAATTAATTTAAGAATTCAACTGTGAATATATACCTGTTAATTCTTGTTCACTTAAATTATATATTTCTATACTTGAATAAACTAAATTACAAACTAAATGAACTGAATTAATATCTATTTCTTTCTTATTATTATTGATAATCATTATAGATATATTCCAAATATTATCTGTACGTTGTTTTATATCGACATTTGTGGTTAAAATGTGTTTAGTTATATGACATTTCTCCCCCTGTTTATTGAGTAAATCATTAATATTTTGAACAGTGATATTAATTTTTCTGTTTTTATATTTTTTTTTAAATTTTTTTAATAATAATTTAAGAAAATTATCTTTTTTAGACATGGATTGTTTAATTTTATTTCTATGACAACATTTACAATAAATTTGTCTACCTGTGGAAGATGATTTATTTTTATAAAATTGATCTACAGATTTTATTTCACCACAATTATAACAACAAATTTCTCTTAAATTTAATTCAGAATATTTATTGGTTTTATATTTTTTTTTACGACATAGTTTACATTGAGGATGCCTACCTAATTTAGCAGTTTTTAAAATGTGAAAATCATGTAGAGATTTATGTTCTAAGCATTTTGAACAATTTTTAAACATTTTACTACTTAATCTATTAATATTAATTTAATCTTAAGTATATAGATAATATTTTCTCATTTAATATTAAGAATGGAAGTATGTCCAGTAGGTTTTTTTTGTTTTGATCGTAATACATTTTCATTGATTGTATTAGGTGTAATTGTATTTACAGTATATCATATTAATAGTAATAATAATAAGTTTGAAAATAATAAACATAGTCTAAAAAATAAAGAGAACCAATTTAATTTATTACAACAACAGTTAAATCAAACTCAAGAACAAATTAAAGATTTAAAAAATGATAATATAACAATGGAACGAAATCAACAATTACATCATAATTATTCCGAAGAGAGATATTTAATTAATAAAGATCATGAACGAGTTGTTAATCCATTAATGCCTCCTGAAAGATCCTATCCTAATAGAATTAATAGAATAGGTATTCCTGTTAATATACCAACCAGAGGAGAATCGGGACATTATCAACAAGTGGGGGCACTTTATATGGATGGAGAATCAAATTCTGAAAAAAAAATACTTCCCTTATTTGGAAAACCAACTTATCCTGGTTCTAGACAGTGGTTATATTATACTGGAACAGATAATTTTCCATCTGTAAAATTACCTGTAGAAAATAAAAATAGATCATGTCAAGGAGATCACGGGTGCCAAGAGATATCAGAAGGCGAAAATGTAAAAGTAACAGGATATAATGGAGAATTTAAAGTTTCTATATATCAATTAGATAAACCCAGATATTTGCCTTATGTGTTTTAAATATAAATATAATATTAATAAATAAATTTGATAATATTTTGTTTACTTAAAAAAATAACACTCTTATTATACAAATGATGGATAATCAACCAACTTCATTTATATCATATACCCCAGAAGAAATTAGATCCTTAGGTGAAACTATAGTAGAAATACTAGATCAAGAAATCCTAGATGTCCTATCGGAAATAAAAAAAAATAATCGTTTTATTAGAAGAAAAAGTCCAGTAAAATTGAAATATCATTTAGAGAATTCGGCATCAACAGCATGGAGAAAAGAAAAAGAATCGGGTAATCAATTAAGTGGAATATATTTATTCAATGAACAAATGAATTCTAATTTAAATAAAATATCTGTTTCCAATTTTGATATTATCCAGGATAATATTATTAAAATTTTGAAGGAAAATATTGGTGAAGAATATCAAGAATCATGTTTAAATATTCTTTTTGATAAATCTGTCAATGAATCCAATTTTGGAATTTTATATTCTAGATTATGTGAAGGAATTATAAATATATACGGAGAAGGTTTTAGGAAAACAATTAAAAATAGATGTGATCTATTTTACAATGAAAATATAGTTAAAATTTTTATTAAACAAGATGATATATCATATGATGAATTATGTAGAATTAATAAAGAAAAATCTAAATTGATAGGATCATTTGTATTTATGGGTGGACTATATATTAATTCAATTATTGAATATGATTTCATTATTAAATACTTTAATATTCTTATAGATGCGTTGTCTGATGATACTAATTCCGAGCATTATGAAAAATATATAGAGTGTTTAGTTAACTTTATATCAAGTATTGGGGAAACTATGGAAAGAGAACTAGGTGAAAATTTTAATATAATAATTTTAGATAAAATAAATGAGATTAGAAATAATAGGAGTAGATTTAAGCCCAGAAGTAGATTTTTGATTATGGATCTATTAGATTTACATAAAAATAATTGGAAAAAAGATTAAATTTTTAAATTAAAACTTTAAATTTAAATTAAAAATTTAAACTCTATTATATATTTATAATGGATAATAAAAAGATCATTCATTATAAATTTGTTTTATTAGGAGATTCAAATACCGGAAAAACATCAATATGTATGCGATACGTTAATAAAAGATTTGAACAAATCTTTCAAAGTACAATAGGTTGTTCTTTTATGGGTAAAGTAATTGAAGTTAATGATAAAAAATATAGCTTAGATATATGGGATACTGCTGGACAAGAGAGGTATAGGGCACTTCTTCCAATGTATTATAGAAGTGCGGATATAGCGTTAATTTGTATAGACTTAACAACAAATGAATATAATGAAGAAATTGAATATTGGAAAAAAGAATTAGGTAAATATTGTGATAAAATAAACAGAAAAATTTTTATAGTTGGAACAAAATCAGATATGATTACACCGAATGAATACGAATCCTTTAAAAAAAATATAGAAACATATTATCCTCAATTTAAATTTTTTATTACATCCTCTAAGGAAAATGTAGGTATTAATGAAATTTTTGAATTTGGAGTACAAAAATGTATTGATGCTACCAAAATTACAAATATAAAGAAAGATAAGGAAATACTCGATATAGTAATAAATAATGGTGATGAAAATTATTGGGGAGTATTAGAATACTGTAATATTTTATAAACCTAATAAGCACCATACACATCTGCTTTCTTAATTATCTTTGTGAATAATGAACATTTTTTAGGAGTTTTTTTAACATTAGAATATATATTTTTTTTTAATGGTAACAAACATTTATTAGGATCAGAGCATTGTCTTGTTGGTTTTTTATTTAATCTTGTCTGTCTATTGATAGAATTATCTGATAAATATTTATTATTTTGTAAATCTTTTTCAATTTTATTTGTTAGTTTTTTAGGTAAAAAACTACTATCAACTCTATTAGAACTATTTTTATTTTTAATAAAATTATTAATTCTACTGCTTATCGCATTCGTATTATTAGTCATATTATTGGTTCGATTATTAGTATTAGTAGTATTATTATTGTTAGTATTGTTATTGGTTCGATTATTAGTAGTATTATTATTGTTAGTATTGTTATTGGTTCGATTATTAGTATTATTAGTAGTATTGTTATTGGTTCGATTATTAGTATTATTGTTAGTAGTGTTATTGGTTTGATTATTAGTAGTATTGTTAGTATTGTTATTGGTTCGATTATTAGTAGTATTGTTAGTATTGTTATTGGTTCGATTATTAGTAGTATTTTGTCTATTAATGTTATTGACATTATTAACGGTATTATTTATTCTACTTGAAATATTATTTTTAGAAATTAATTTATTTATATCGGGAATAGTTTTTTTTATATTTTTAGAGGAACATTTTGGTATAGAACTTTTAAGTATATATTTACTATGATCAAATTCTTTAGGACATATTTTTTCAGGTTTAGGACAACCTTTAGGGATTTTAGTATCAACTGGGAGACATGGACAATCAATAGGGGCAGGAACAGATGATTTTAAAACGTATTTAGACATATCTATAGGTTTCGGACATGATGGTAAATTATTTTTAAGAATATAATTATTCATATTAGGTATTTTAGGACACGATGGCACATTACTTTTAAGAATAAATTTACTCAAATTTGGTTGATTAGGAAGTTCTGTTTTAAGTATATATTTAGACATATTTGGAACTTTAGGACAACTAGGAACTTCAGATTTCAATATAAATTTAGACATATCTGGTTGAATGTATACTTTTTTACTATACATTGTTGTCTTGTTAGTATTTTTTATAGAAATATCATCTTTAATAGAATTTTCCTCATCGGGTATTTCTTCTGATTTAGAAATATCAGGTTGATACGCCATAGAATCATTTGTTTTTGATAAATAAGTCTCTCTTTCTATATCTTGATTTATTTGCTTAATCGTTTGACTTAATGTGTCGTTCAATTCGAAATTTTCAACACGTTTAGTCATTGTACATATTAAACTTATTGTCAATAAAATGATTGTTATAAAACCAATTATAATAATAATATTATTCATCTAATATAGTAAAATAAAAAAAAATTACTCTATTTTATTTTACATCCCCAGCAAGGTATTTTATCCTTTCTTATATATTTAGACATATCTGGACATTTTTCACTCTGATTATTTAGTTTTTTTGAGTTTTTATACACTACTTCATTGTTTCCGTTTGAATTTAATTTATTTTTTAAATTTGAAATAATATCTTTAGAGGAAGAACAACTCTTATATTCTAAATCATTTTTTTTCTTTTTCTCTCTTAATTGATTACAGATATTATCTTTATTTTTTTTACAATAATTATTTATAACTTGTTTACATTTATCCGATACCTCAAAATTAGACCAATCAGAACCTTGACATTCTAAAGTAGTACATGGTGATTCATTACATTTAACACTGAAAGGACATTTTTTTTGAGAAATAGTATCAGTAATTTTAATATCTGTTTTAATTGAATTATTTATTATATTTTCATGATTTATAACACTACTGTCTTTTGGATTATTTATTGTACAACTACAATTTCTATTATTTAAATCAGGTCTACAAAATTGATTTGTTTTTAATACTCTATTTGTTTCTATATATGAATTTAACAATAATATCTTATCTTTTTGTAAATAATCACTATATATTAATAGGTAATCTATATCAAAATCCAATTTTTTATTTGGATTTATCTCTATATTTTTATTGCTTATTTCTAAATCACTCATTATAGTTCCTATCGTTTTATCAGGAATAAATTCGTATCCATCTATATATAGTTTAACTTCCTTACTATTCTTTGTTAATATATATGTATTTTTTTTTTGAGATAATCCTATTTTAAAAATGTATTCTTTTGAACCAATACTTAGGACCATTATGTTATTAATACCAACTTTATTTTTAAAATATATTTTTATTCCTATATTGGATTTATTATTCGCGAATATTTCTAAAAATGTTCCTTCTGTAAAAGACTTCATCGAACATGACCATACAAAAGCAAATTTATTCTGGTTTGGAACAATTAAATTAGATTCAGAACCAGTGCCTTTTAATTTACGTATTTCTAATTGCTTATTATTCAATGACACTCTATCATTAAATTTTATATCTCTACCATTCATACTTAAGTCATTCCAAATAGTATTATTATTTTCAAATGATTGTTTTTTATCACCTGAAACATATAGTATGAGGTTATCTTGAATAGGTAAATCTTTAATTAAGGGATAATGTCTCTGTAAATTAATATCAGTAATATATCTATATCCTTTATTATTTTGCGGATCATAACCTATGTAAATATCTATTTTTCCATTGCTATTATTTGGTACTGTAAAAATAAATTCTTTTTTAATCCACATTTCCTTATTTATAATTTCTTCCTTTGTTTTTAATCCTTCGTTAATAATTAGTTCACTATCGCCGCAATTTCTATGTAATGTTAAATTAAAAATGTTGTTATTACCATCCCAGTTATCCGCGTATAATACCCACGAACTTATAATATATTCTGCTCCAGGGATTATGTCTAAAGACATTTGGTATCTAGTTTTTTTAATTTTTCCATTAATATTAGCCGATTGTCTTAATACATAAGACGTTTTTCCTGGATTAATTTTTTTTATGATATTATTTCCAACATTTGAACCAACATTATTTTTAGAATATTTTCCTTTCTCAAAACTACCATTATCTATTAAGTTTGTAAATTTTTCAAAAGATTTATTTGATTTAATAAAGCTAAACCAACATATTATAAATCCTAGTAATATAAATATAATTAATAATTTCATACTTATATTATAAATATATTTTTTTTATTATTTATTGTTTATTAGTTTTTTCAGCACGATTATAATTGTAATATTTATTTGAAAAATTTTTACCACTATTAAATTTAGGGTATTTAACATTTTTTTGAGATTTCCAACCAGGATAATAATAATCAGGATTATAATGTTCACTATATTCAAATTTAGGGAGAATTGATCCAACTTGTTTCCAATCTAAAGCATCTACAGGAACACCTTTATCCAATAAAGGCATAATTTTTGTTCTATTTTCTTTACTAGGTATACACACAGGTGGTCTTTTTTGAGGAACACTCCAATGTTGTGGTGGCATATACGACCATCCATATGCTGACATTATTTTTTTACTTGGTTCCATATGATTAAATTTAACATTGTTTTGGTAACTTATATTCTTTTCATTATTGGCATTTACCATTTTTTGAGCTGAATTATGTGATAATAATTTATATTCACCTGAATTAGCATTATGATATAATTTATCATGTGGATTAATATTTATAGTATTATCTAGACTCTCTTCTTCCTCAGCTATTATTCTATTATTCATTTCTTTTTCGGTTATTAAATTTTTCATAGATTCTATAAACTTCTTATTTTTCTTCTCTTTGTGATCTAATTTTTTGCTAACATTTTTAACAGAAATATTAATATCTTGTAGATGTTTTCCAATTTTATTTACATATTTTAAATAAGGTGCTGAACTAGGATTAATTTTTCTATTACCAAATGGATTAGACTCAACTTTTCCTCTATTTTTATGCAGTACAGTTGTAATAGAGGGTGGATTATCCCTTGTAATCGAGGTTATTGTAGTGGTTCCAACCCCAGGAATTTCAGGTTTTTTTGTATATGTAATTTTTGATTTTTTGGATAATTTAATATTAACCAAATCTTCTTCTTCGGCAACTAAATCATCTTCTTCAGCGACTAAATCATCTTCTTCAGCGACTAAATCATCTTCTTCCATTATGTTGTTTCCTTTACCAAATAAGCCATTTTGTATTATTGCTTGGTTAACTTTTGGAGTATTATTTATATCCATTGAACCTTCTGTGATTAAATATTTAATATCTGGTAGTAATTTTAATAATGAATAATATACATTCAATTCCTGATAAGACATATTATCTTCGCTTGATTTTGAAGGAATTTCGTTTAGGGCATTTTTAAATCCATGTTCCAAATATAATTGATATCCCCTTAAAAAACTAGAATATAATTTTCTATTGTCTATAAATGACTTAAAACTTTTTTTATTTTTATTGTAATAATCTTCTTTTATCGCACTTATTTTTCGAATTAACAAATTTTTTGGATCAGAATCTTCTTCGCTAATAATATTGTTTTCTTTTAATGTATCGTTATCTATAATTTTTCGTAATGATATACAATCTGGAACATTGGATGTAATATTAAGTAAAATATCTAGTTCTTCTTTAGAGAAGTTTTTCATCCATTTAAATTTTCTGAATTCAATTTTTTTCCCTGTTTTTTTCTCTATCTCTATTTCAAAATATTTATCCATATACAATTGGAATTTAGGTAAAATTTTATTTTCACTATTTACACATGAACTATTTTTTGGATCATTTTGCCATCTCCTAGAATATAAACCAAATTCTCTTGTAAATTGTTCAAGATCTTCGTGGGTTACATTATATCCTTTTAGATTATTATCATTACTTATAGAATTATTTTTAATGCCAAGAACAATATTATTGAAATATTCACAATTAGGTAAATTTTGGAGAATATTTAGAATTAAATTAAGATCTTCACCAGTCATATCATATAACCATTTATCATCTTCTGATATACGTATGGATTTACCAGTTTTTAATTGAAATTTTTTTTCAACATATGCCATTATTTCAATATCAATATCTTCTTTAGGTTTATTGAATTCATTAATACAGTTCTTATTGATTAATTTTGAAGACCAATTTTGAAATGCTAATTCAACTTGTTCTGCCCATTTTTCTAAAAAATCAAGACTAACCTGTAATTTTTTTTCATTATTTTGGAAATATTCAATATTCATTAATATATAATAATATTTTATATTGTAATTAAATTCTTAAATTATATCTATAATTTCTATTAGTTATCCAGCTTTTATTCATTGGATTGTTAATGTTTATGTTAGATACGGATGGGTATAAAGGTTCACAATATTTTTTTTTCATACTATAATTAGACTGCATAAAATTATAAAACATTAAATAATCATAATATGTTAAGAATTTTTGCCAAATAATATTATTATTCCATAAATAATATGAGTTATTATGATAAATTAATTTATCTGGACAAAAATTTTCTACAGGACCTTTATTTCTAAAAATAGAAAATAATATTAGTAGAATAAATACATATGCTATCATTATTAATATAAACTAATAATTTAATTATTATGTTATAAATAAATTTATAATATATATATTATAAAGTATACATGACAGATAATAAATACGGACACAAAAATAGTAAAGTTTATGAATGTATGGCTAAACATTTTACAAGCAGGTTTGATAGTAAGAATAATGAAAAAATTTTTATAACTGCTCCACAATTTAAAGATAAGTATGGAATTGTAAAGTTTTATGCTCCTTGGTGTGGTCATTGTTCTGATATGGTTGATTCATTAGAATATTTGGCAAATGAATTACCAAATATGGGAAAACCTTTTTATATAGCAGCAGTAAATTGTACTAATAAAAGTGTAGGTAACGATTTATTAGCAAGTAAAATGGGAATAAGAGGTTTCCCTACATTATTTTTTGCTAATTTAGAAGGGGAATTAGAAAGCTTTAATCCACAATCAAGAAGTATCGAGGGTATTTTAGCTGAAATTTGCGATTGTACTAAAAAATATAATTCAAATAATACTTGCTGTTCATATTCTAATAATAAATTAGAATGTAATTAATTAAACAATAAATTAGAATGTAATTAATTATTAAATAATATATAATTATCTATATTATTTAATAGTATCCCATAAAAGATTCTGCTCCTGATTCTTCCATTGATGCTTCAGGTACATCTTCGTTTACATTTACTGGTCCCATATCACCATCAGTTGATTCAGCAGCACCGATTTCAACATATTTAGTAAGGTGAACAACTAAGTAAAATAAAGTAGCAACAACTAAGGAATATACAACGTCTGTGTTACCGCCTCCTTGGTATACTAATACAGTTGCCATAAGTATATTCCAAACAGATGTTTTAGAAAGAGTATTAAACCACTCAGGGGCCGCTTGAAAACCACCTAAGGTTCCAATCGCTGTAGCAATCGCTGTAACGTGATTTTTATCCGCAAACATTTATATAATATAAATATAAAAAAATTTTATAATATTCTATTAAAATATACTTTTATTATGAAATTAAATAAATTATTTGAAGTAAAAGATTCAAATATACACGGCGTTGGTATTTTTGCTAAGAAAAAAATAAAAAAAAATACTAAAATTGATATAGGAATAAAATATTATTGCTATTTATTTCCATGTATTACTAAAGATTTTGGCTCACTTATTAATCATTCATTTAAACCAAATTGCACTTTAGAAATGTATGAAAATAATTACTTCGTTACTTCTAATAAAGTTATAAATAATAATGAAGAAATAACATTAAATTATAATAGAACTCCTTGGTTTATAGCAAACGCCAAAGATAACTATAAATGATATAATTGTTGAATAATATTCTGGTAATCTATTATTATTTTTTTAACATCCTTATAGACTAATTCTAAATTTCTATTAGCATCTATTATATGAACGTTAAATTCAATGCTTCTATTGTATAATTTATTATAATTATTATTTAAACTATCTAAATATTGTTTAGATATATTATTTTCTCCTTTTCTATCTCTTTTAACAACCCTACTATATGCGGTATCCGTGTCGGTTTTCAAATATATTATATTCTTAGGAATCCATCCATATTCATTATTAATTTTTAAGCATAAATTTTGTTCAATTTTTGATAATATATTATTGTCAACTAAATGTTTTCCAAAAATATGTAAACAACTTAAGGGTGATCTCTCTGTTATAGTTAAAGTTTTTTTATCAATTAAATATTTATTCTTCATATGTGACATTAATACTTCCATTTGAAATCCCAACGCATATTTATCCATATTCTTATAATATAATTTTAACCATGGATCAAAATTATCTATTTTTTCAGACTTAGTATCTATAACAAAAGAAAAGTTATCTTTCTTAAGTTTATCAATGATAGTTGATTTACCAGAACCTATATTTCCATCAATTACTAAAATGGGCATTACATTTATAATAATTATATTTTTTAAATAATTATAATTATGATAATGAATTTGTATACTTATTATTTTTAAGAAGCAATAATAATATAAGAAGAGCCAAAATAAATGTTAAACAAAATAATATTAATGTAACTAAAATATATGGGTACATTTGTTTAAAACTATAATGTATTATAGGATCTACTACCTCTTTTTGAATTCTAGTCATATTTTTTTCTTTTTTAAATTCTACTAAAAGTTTATTAAGTAATTCTGTAATAATACTACTCATATTAATATAAAGAAATAAAATAATATAAACATTATAACATTATGTACTATTTGATTAACGATATCGTCGAAATAAAAAGTAATAAACTATTAAAAAAAACAGGAAACAATATACATATTCTTGTAAAATCGGGTCAAAAAATAAAAATAGTCCTTAAAAATGTAACTATTCCATTTGGTTTAGAATATTATAAGTATAAAAAAATGAAAAAATTTTTTTTAAAACTAAACATAAATGATCTATTATCGGATCAATTAAAAGATTTTGAAAATGATATATTAGATCAAGTAAATGAAATATATATGCTAAATTTAAATGTTAAAAGTCAAATATTATATAAGAGTAATTATAAAAACCAATTGATCGTTAAATTTAAGGAATTTAGAAATAAAATCCAAACAAAAATAATAAATCAAGATAAAAATAGTATGTCATTGTTTGAAATAAAAGAAAAAGATAATTTGGATATTGAAATATCTCCTAATGCCTTTATTTACAATGATGATCTTATTATAAAATGGACAATTATCACCTTAAATATTTTGCGTTAAATATATAAATTTAGTTTATAATATTTATAATATAATATGAGTCTTTCTATTCAAGATACTTATACATCAAAATATAAAGATGTAAGAATCAATTTTAAAAAACCTAGTAAAGATAAATTAGGGTGTTATATGGCTAAATTAAAAACACCAATAAAAGTAGAATTACCTAAACTAGAAATATATTCGGTTGGTAATAAAGTTCTAAATGGTGTTAAAGAGTATCAAATTTGGTATACTCTTGATTTAGATAATACTAAGCATAAAGAGTTATTGGAATTATTATATTATTTAGAAGAAAAGGCTATAGAAAATTCCTATAATAATTCAAAAGATTGGTTTAATGGAAAACAATTATCTGTAAAATCATTAGAAAATTTATTCCTTCAAGTATATGATTCAGATGATGAATCTAAAGTTATTATAAAATTATCAATAAATAATAAAGATTTACTTCCTCTATTTGAAGAAGATCATTTTTCTACTATAGTCTTTCATGGTATACGTTTTTTTACAAATAATTTCGGATATTCTGTAACCGTGGAAAAAGTTAATAAATTAACAGAAGAATTGAAGTCTAATTTCAGTGAATCTGTAGAAAATGGATCCGAAAATTCAAATAAAGAAATTAGATCTCAAAATATAAATTTATTAGATTATTTAAATGATGATAAAAAAATTGATAACTCTTCTAAAGAAGTAATTACCGATGACGTTGTTGATAATTTAGCTGAAGATATTTCAAATGATGTAATAGAAAATAATTTGAAAAACCATAATCAAACTAAAAAAAATAATATCGAAAAAAATACTATAAAAAAAGTAAGAGCTAAGGATAAAAATAGTATACAAACTAAAGTTTCACAACTTTCAAAAATTGAAATTAAATCAGTTATAAATAATAAGAGAGAGACTGTTAAAAGATATTTTTTAAATGCGGAGAGAGCAAATAGAGCTGCTGAAAATTTAAAATTAAAAGCGATGAGAGCAAATAATGATTTAAAAAAATATGAGGAGTTGTACAGTCAATTTAGTGATAGTGAAAATTAATTTTAAAGTATAGGTTTATATTTACATTTAAATAATTAAATTTTTTTATTAATTGTAAAAAAATATATATTAATATATTATATTAAAACATAATGGATAGTAAAGATTTAGTAAGAATTGGATTAATTGTTTTAGCTGGAATAGTATTATTATATTTAGTTAATACATATTCTAAAACACATACAGATATGGAAACTGAGGAAGGATTTTATGATGCGAATCCACAGATAGAAACACAGGATGATGATACCCAAGAAGAGACTGACGAGGCACCTGCTGCGGATAGTAACGAAGCTAATAATTTAGATGGTGGTGAAAATTTTTTCGGTGGAGAGACCGGTGAAGTTATGCCATCGGATGGATTAGAATCAAAATATTCTAGTGTTGAAGCCAGTACAAGTATGTCAGTCAATCAACAACCAAAAGATTGTTTTCCTAAAGATCAATTAACACCTGCTGAACTATTACCAAGTGATGCTAATAGTACTTGGTCACAAGTTAATCCTGCTGGTCAAGGTGAATTAGGTGATCAAAATTTCTTACAAGCTGGTCATCATGTTGGAGTAAATACAGTTGGTCAAACCTTAAGAAATGCAAATATGCAACTTAGATCAGAACCACCTAACCCACAACAAAAAGTCAGTCCATGGTTACAGAGCACTATTGAACCAGATACTAATAGAAAACCTATGGAAATTGGAGGTTGTGAATAAATGAATATAATATATAAATTATTTTAAATTTATATATCATATAAATGAATAATTTATCAACTAAAGATAAAAGAGACATTTTAAATTTTATCAAAATTGATGACAAAATCAAAGAAAAGGAAAAAAGAATTAAAGAATTAAAAAAAGAATATAAAAAAATTTCTAATAATTTAATCGAACTTATTCAACAAAAAAATATAAAAGATTTAGATATTAAAATAGGTAACTCTAAAATAAGATACATTGAAAATCAAAGTAAATCGGGGTTAAGTCAACAATTTTTAAAGGAAAAAATTAAAGAATATTTTTTAAAGAAATATAGTCATTTTGATAAAAATAAATGCCAACTGATTTCAGAAGATATTGTTAAATATATTAATAATTCAAGAAACATAAATACTAAAATTTCACTTAAAAGAATATTGGGTAATTAAATATAAAACACTTTGTATTTAAAGAATGTCTGAAATAAAAATTGATAATGATTTAGTAAAATTATGGTATAGATCAACAAGAAATGATGTTAATTATGCATTTAATAAAATCATGATTTATTTAGATAAGAGAAATATATTGCTAAATATTCCCAAACAAAAATTTTATAATTTTTTTGTTCAGTTTTTATTTAGATTTAATAAAAATTTATTATAAATTTAATATATTTATATTTATAACTATTTAAAAATAGAAATAGTTAATTCATTTAATGTCTTGGTGCTCTATTGTTAGTAAAAAACCTGAAATACAACATGATGAAATTAAAGAAGTTATAAAAGAGGAAAATATAGAAAGGGAAAATACAACTATAGATGATGATACTTGTGTAGAGAATTTTGAAAGTAAATATGATTTAGATTTATTTGATTTTTGTTTCGATTTAAAAGATAATATGGATAAATCGTCAGATATATTATTAAAAATAGATTCATTTAAGATTGAAAATTTTATTAAAGAATATATAGATTATAGTAAATATAATGATCAAGAAAAAGAAAAAGAATTAGATAATGAATTTGAAAATTTATAGCAATTATTTAAAATTTTTTTATAAAAACTATCTAAAATTTTTAGTATTTTTTTTTCTCTAGTATTTATATTAATCTTTCCCTTTCCCATTTTTCCAGCACTATTTAACCACTGTTCTTTTGACATTTTATATTTTTGATAAAGAGTGAAATCAATAAATTTTACAGTATTATTTTTTGTTAGAATATGCATGAAATTATTTAAGTCAAAAGGAAAATTTGTTCTTTATCACATATTTCAAAAAATTAAGTGCATCTGATTTCCAATTAGTTGGAAAATTATGTTTCCCAATAGAATTACATTTTTCCATTTTAATAAATAAATCAGTGTCAGAATAATCTAGTAATTTAGGAACTTGCTTACAATTATTTTTTTCAAATATTTTATACATTAATAATTCATTATTATAAGCCCCTCCCCACTCTTTAAATCGATTATTAGGTGAACAATGTGGTGAAAAATATTTTATTACATAATCTTCTTTATTATTTACGTAAACATATACATTTCTGGGAAATCTACCATCTTCAATAGGAACTTTAAATTTTTGATGTAAAGGTTTCAAAAAAGCAATAGTCATATATATACTTTATAATTATACATATGTTTATTTATTTTTTAGAAAATTAAAATTTATAATTTTATATTTTTAGGTTTTATCTAAAAATTAATGATTCAAAATAATTTTATAAAATATTTATTTTTTCATTACTGACGATCGTGTCGAATCAGATAGTGATGATAATGAATTATAAATATAGTAAAGAATTTCACTATAATTTACTTTTAGATAAAGCTCTTTTATATAAATTTAATAATTTATTATACATATCATTTCTATTAGAAATATTAGGATCAGTAATATTTGGTAAACGTAAGTTTAGTGGATAAAACAATTTTGTTTTATATAATCCAAAATCTATAAATTTTATATGACCGTTTTTTGATAAAATAGGTTGGGATTTCATATCAAAAGCTAATATTTGTTCTTTATTCAATATATTAAAAAAATCATTTAAATCTCTTTCCCAATTTAAAATTAGAATATTATTACCTAAAGTATTACACAACTCCATTTTAATATATAATTTTTCATAACAATGTCCCAATAATTTAGGACATTGTTTACATTTATTTTTCATGAGTAATTGATAAACGAATAACTCATTTTTATGACAGCCACCATATTCTTTATTGAAACCACTCCAAGAACAATCGTATGGAGCAAAATATTTTATTACTATATTATCCTTTTTATTTATAAATACATATACATTTCCGGGAAATCTGCCTATTTCTATAGGTAATTTAAATTTTTGTGGTAAGGGTTCCAAAAAATATATTCCCATATTAATAAATAAATAAAATAAAAATTTAAAATTTAAAATTTAATTTCTCTAATTATACTAATGAATACTCAAAAGGGTAACGGCTTAAGCTCTGATTTACTTACTTTGGGATTTCCTTTAGGATTAAGTTTAATTTCTAATATGTCAAATGAGAAAAATAATGATTTTAAAAATAAAAACGAGAATAAAAACGAGAATAAAAACGAGAATAAAAGAGAGAATAAAGTCAATAAAAAACAATCAGGAGGTATGTTAGGAAATAGTTTTATTGTAGAAGCGGGATTATCTGTTGTTCCTATAGGTTTAATTGCGTTAAACGAACTTGGTAAAAAAGATGATGATGATATTTCTAATAAAAAATAATTATAAAATAAATATATTTAAATACATAATTCAATAATATTTAAAAATATTTAAATAACATCTGATTCTTCTTCCAAATTCTCATTCTCATTTTCCGATTCTATATTATTTGGATTTTTATCGTTATCATCAATATGTTCTTTATATATTGATTCATTTGTTTCGTTATTATGATTGGAATTTATAATATACGAAGAGTTTTTGTAACTATATTTTGACCATTTTTTATTACTGAAAGGTCTTACTTCCAATTTACCATCTTCTGCCATTTTCTTAAATTTGTTTAATAAATCATTTCTTTTAATATGGATATCTTCGTCAGAAATTCCATCATTATGATATACTAATTTAGCTGGATCTGCCTTGGGTTTAAATCCATAACAATTTACTCCAAATTTTAAATCTTTATTTTCAAAAAATCCACCATTCACTCCAGGTTTACCACAAACATTTTTTGAACTTTCTGGGCCTTTTTGTAATTTGTCCCAAATTTTTTTTTGAGTGGGATATAGAGCCATTTGATTGGCAGACCATCCATAATTACACCAATGTGATCCCTTTTTATGAGAAGCTATTATTTGATCGTATGTTGCCAGTTTAGAATCTAAAGCTTGGCATACATAAGGAGCTTCTTCGTATGTAAAATCATTAGAGTCTATATTATAAACCTCTTTTTTTTTAATTATTTTCTTAACAGTTTTAGTTACTTTTTCAACTTCTTTTTCAACAACATCTTTAGTAGTGTCTATCATATCGGTAACAACATCTACCGCTTGTTCTATACCAGAACCTATTATAGGTAACATTCCAAACATATTTCGTATAGTATCAAAACATCCTAAGTTATTACCATCTATATCGTAATTTGAATTAATATATAAATTATAGGAAAATATCCCTACTATAATAATAGATATCAACGCTAAGGTAATTAGATTTTTTTCATTTTCAATAAAACCCATAATATAATATATAGTTATAAAATAAAATATAAGATGAATAATTTTAAAAATATTATAAATTATTTTTTTTTATAAAACAGACAATATGCTTCTGGAGTTATTAGATCATCTTCACTTAGACTGGACACATATTTATCATTATATTTATACCAATTTTGATCAGAATTTTTAACATACGCATAATAATGACCTCCTGAAGTACCACCTATGTGATTAGATATAGCATATAAATCATATTTACTATCATCTTGATCATATCCCATTACATATTTTTCTAAATTTAAATTTTTAATTGGAAATTGTATGTTTTTATTATTTTTTCTACCAAAATTATCAAATCTTTTGAAAAATACTACTAATTGACCAGGTGTTTTCCATAAAGATAAGCTTTTATTATAATTTTTATCTGCATCTCCAAAATCAGGAACTTCTTCCGTTTTACAAAAGTGATCTAAGCAATTATATATATTAAGATCACCTTCTTTATCAGGTATTTCAAGAGCTAAATTTGAAAATGGTTCAAATGTCTCTGATTTATCTGAATTTTTATCATTTGTAATTTTAGAATATAGTTGACCATAAAACATATCTATTATAGGTGAATAATCATTTTTAAAATATGAGATCCATTGTTTAGTAGATTCCAATTCCATCTTATCTAATTCACATTGAACCTCCCCATTAATATTCATAATTACTTCTCTAGATAGTCCATTATGCATACATTCTAAAAAGAATTGTAAAAATTCTTGAGAATCATTTTGACCAAATCCTAAAAATTCTGGATATCCCTTTGAATGCGCAGTAATTTGTACAATTCTATGAAAAGATGTAGGGGTAATTACTGCGTTTTTAAACCATAGGCCTTTACATAAATGAACCCATTGTTCTACTAAATGTTTTTCATTTTTATCTTCATTAATATCATCTTTCCAAGCATCTGAGATAAAATATTTAGAAAAATCTATTGTATTGTTTAAACATTGTATAATAGTGTTCATAAAACATGTATTCCCTAAATTAGTTAAACCACATAACCCTTTTTTAAAGAAGAATTTATTATCTTCTAATCCAGTTAAAGTTTTTTGTTCACTCATTTTATTTTACAGACAAATAATCTTTAAATAATCAAATTTTTTAATCAACTATAAATTAATTTTTGATCAAAAATTTTTTTGTATAGTTAAGTTAATGGATAATAATTTAAATGATACATTAAATTCTTTAAGAAATAATTCAAGTTCTTCTGGCAATACATATAACATTAATTATTATTATAATTATAATACTAATCCATTATCTAGTGATAATAATTTACGAATTAATGATAGAGTTGTAGCTAAATGGGATAGGGGACGTCATATTGTTTATAATGGTTGGTATCATGGGAAGATTATTGGAATTAATCGCGAAAATAACTATAGAATTTTGTTTGACGATGGTTTTACGGATAATGATGTTCCCATAGAAAATATTAGATTTATCTCTAGAAACGAAAGTGTTCAACAAAATAATACTACAGATAATAACAATGTAAATTCCAATAGTTCCAATGTAAATTCCAATAGTTCCAACATAAATAGTAATATTAATAGTAATACTAATATCAATACTATTATACCTCCTACCGAAACATCATCTAACTCTTTTTCTACAATTAGCAATAGTAATATAAACCGAATATATTCACCTATACATAGACGATCATCTACACTATTTACTGGTTCTAATAGTAATTATAGAAATAGAACTTCCAATGAAAATCCTCTAAATTTAAGTCAAAGAACTAATTTTTCTGAAAATACTACATCAGGGGAAAACTATATTCAACCAGAAAATACGATTGAACTAAGTGCAGGTAGTATAGGAATAATAAATAACATGGTAAATAGTGAAGATAATAGTAGATATGATAATAGTGCGGTGGATAATAATATCTCGGATAATAATAATATAAATACCGAGGTAAATACCACAGATAATGATTTTAATACAATATACGAAGAGAGTATAAATTCGATAACTGAACAGTTAGAAGAAACTATAAATCAAATATATCAAAATATTAATTCTAGTTCAGAATTAAATAATAATTTCCAAGCTATATTAGAAATAAGTAGAGTGGGTGCGAATAGTAATGGAGTAACATTGGCTCAACTTAATATATCTTCTCAATTAATAAGTGTTAATCCTTCTAATATAGCCGAATATGAGGAAGAAAGATGTGCTGTATGTAACGATGATTTTACAGTAAATGAAGTAATTAGAAAATTAAACACTTGTCCTCATTATTTTCATTACAATTGTATAGATACTTGGTTTATTAATAATTCAACGTGTCCTATATGTAGAAGAGATATAAACGACTATTCACCAACAAGAATTTCATATAATATAAATAGAGATGATGATGATTCCAATATAGTTGATAATGATTCCAATATAGTTGATAATGATTCCAATATAGTTGATAATGATTCCAATATAGTTGATGAGAATAATATATTTCAAGAATTAGTAGAAGACCCTATAGACGAACCTTATGATGAACAATATGATGAACAATATGATGAACAATATGATGAACAATATAGTGAACAACATGGTGAACAATATGATGATGATCCATATGATGGACCAGTTGAATAATTTTTAAATGAATATAGAAGATAACAATAATAACTAAATTATTTTTATTTTCTTTTATGTATAGTTATATTGATAAATTTGTTGTCAGATAATAAAATAGAAAGATATAATCATTGGAAATATCTAGGTCCACCATATTGTATTTAGACAAGATCATTTATATTTTTAGTGTATCCTACACTAACATTATCATTAATATAATTATCATTAAAAAAGTGTAAATTATTTCTTTTTTTTCTATTATTTTTGACATTATGTCTTTTAATTTCTTTTTGATAGCATTTATATACTATTGATGCTAATGAAGCAACCACTCCTATTTCTATTAAATAATAATACATAATATATTATTAATTAATAATTAAAATAATTAAAATAAACTTACTTCATAATTAAATTATAAAGTTTATAGTAGCCCTTTGACAAATATGTAGCACCTTTACCCGTATAATGTATTATACAAGGTCTTGAATGGGTAAATGGATTTATTATTTCTTTGTTATTAGAAAAATCGTCGCTCATTATTGTTTCCCAATCTCCTGTAGTTACCCAAAATACATCATTCTCTATATCCATTTTAATTAAATCCGTATTATCTAAGTTTTTGTGCACCCACATTCCTAATAGTCCCTGATCATTAGCCTGTCTTTTTTTATCTATTTCAATTAGATCATCTATCATTTTAGATAAATCTCCGGCATAACCCATAAAAGTTCCAGCATTAACGTATTTATACCTATAATTTTTGTATTTTTCATTAAATTTATCTTTAAATTCATTATACTGATAAGTAAAGCCTTTTTCAGCGGATACTAATATTCTAGTATTCTTTTTTAAAAATTTTTCTAAAATATTATTTAAGTTATCATTAAATAATGTATCAGACCCATCCATAAAAATTATTATTGTATTAGGATCAATATTTGGTAAAAAGTTTTTTAAAATTTCTAATCTCTGTTTGTGTTCCTTAAATTTAATTCCGATACCTATAAATTCCGTTTTTATATTATATTTTTTAGCAGTATCTAAACAATTAATACACATATCTTCAATTTTTTTTCTGTCTTCATTTATACCCCATATAAAAATTTTTATTTCAAAATCCATTATATATATATATTTTATTTATATTCTTATATACAAACTTAAATATCACCATATTCCGAATTATTATTTCTCCATGATATGTTATTTCTATTTATTTCCTGCATATCAATAGATTTGTAATCATAATTTTTAATATAAATTTCGTCATTTTTCCATGAATTGTCATCTAATGCGTATTCCAATAATTTACAGTAATTACATAAATATTCTATTCTATTTTGAACTTTCCATCCAATTAAACCTTCAGCAGATGTAATCATTATGCTACCTTCTTTTTTAATTTCTAATGTTCCTATATATTGATCATGAAGTATAACTAATATTTTATCATTTTCTCTATTATATTTAGATTTTAACAATGCCATCATTTCATGTAATTCTTTTATTTCTCTATAGGGATTAGTATTGATAACTGCTCTAATAAATAATATTGGTTTTTCTTCATTTCTTATATAGTTTAAAAATCTCTCAGTTCGACGCGTAAAATCGTCAACACCTCCTTCTGAGTGAATACCATGATGTGGATAAACTGACATACTTGGACAACTTAAATATTTAATATATCCCCTCAATATATAGTTTATTCCTCTAACTGAACTGTGCATATAATCAAAAGGTAATGATTCATTTCTTATTCCCATTACTCTTAAACATTCTGCTGGTCCACACCATCCACCTATTGATATAACTTTTGTATGTGATCTATCTTTAAAAATTTTATAAGGTCTTGGTGATAAGTCTTTATTTTTTATTCCAAATTGTATAATCTCAGATTCTTCTGGTGGATTACTCTTATTAATTGGTATATTATATTTATTTATAACTAAATTATATCTTTTTCCATATTGTTTAGGAACAATTTGAGCTTCTTTTGTAAAGTCATCCTCTGTAACATTTTGTAAATTTATACTCAAATTATGTTGGTAATATTTATTATTATAATATATAAATTCCATATTATCTAAATTATCATTAATAATTCGTAAACCATTAAAATTATTCTCAATAATACAGTTATAATATAAATTATAATCTATATAATGGTATGGTAATACATGATATATTGAATTAACATTAAACATTTCTTTTAAAAATGTAATTATTTCATCAAAATTAGATCCAAATATAAAAGAATTATATAATTTAGTATTTCCAGAATTTATCCATTCTATTATTTTAGTTAATTCAATATCATCAGGAATTGTTTGGCGTAATTCACTTGATTCCGCATACAAATTAATAGTTTCAGAATATTTATCAGATAGCCATCCTTTATTAGGTGGTAAATTATTATTACTATTGTTATAATAAATAATCCCCTCTCCGCATTTATTAATAACCCATTTATTTTTGTCCCAATAAATATGCTCTTTATGAGTTTTCCAAGATGGTTTGTCATTATAAATTTTTGATTTTTTACATAAGATTTGTAAACAATTACCTAATATTAAAATTGGATCTTCTGTATTAATTATATCTAGATTAATTGAATCATACCTAATATAAAAGTACGCATTTACTCGATGGTGTCTTTGAGTATACCAATTAGGCTTCCAAACATCTAGTTTTTCGTTAAATTTTTTTACTGAATGTAATGAATTATAATTACCATTACACCAATTATTACTTGACAACACTATATTCATATAAAAATAAGTAATATTATTAATTATTTCTTATTTTTAAATTATTTATTTTATTCTGTAAATCTTTTTATCACCAAATTGTCCATTTTTCTTTAATGGCCATAATACATATTGATATGGATTTTTTCTCAATACTTTAGGATCATCTATAGTAAAATGTTTTTTTTCACGAGTAAAATATTTGTTATTGACCAAATCATGTCTTAAAATTTCCTCATTATGTTCGTTTTCAATTGCGAAAATCCATGATTTATATTCTTCTTCAAAATCAATATTAGAGGTATTAAGTTCAAAAGTTAATTTTTTTATTGGTGGTTGATCACCCCATTCAATATATTTTTCATATCTTGTGGTTTCACTACTATTTGATAATTTTGGACATAAAATATATTTATATGGTTTTTTTTTAAGCACATTCTTATCAGTAATTGTGTATAAATTAGTTTTACCAGTAAGAAATTGCTGATCATAAATATCTGCCCTCAATATCTCTTTGTTGTTTTCATCTTCAAGGGCAAAAATCCAAAATTCATACTTTAAATTAAAATCTATTTCACTCGTATCTAATTTAAAAGATCTAGGGCATTTAATTTCTTCTTTTATCCAATTAATTTTCAAACATCTTCTTGGTAACTCAGTTCCATCTTCTAATCGAGGCATTAAAATATAATTATATGGTAATTTTTTAAGAATAGATGAACTAGATATTGTATATGTATTTTTTTTTCCTGTAAAATAATCTTTACCATAAATATCATCTCTTAAAATTTCATCACCGTATTCGTTTTCAATTGCAAAAATCCATACTTTATATTTAGCCGTTATATCTAAACCCGATGTATTTATTTTAAAAGTTTTAGGTTCTAATTCTGAATCTAAGAATTTGTCTTTTACAAACTTTTTTAAAGAATAATTACCGCTTCCGTCATTAACTATACCTTTTTTCGCCCAATCCTCTATTAATCTTTTTTTATAACATACTCCATATTTTACTCTAAGATCTTCTAAATTCCTAAATGTTCCTATGTCGCCCTTTCCATCAATAATTTCTAATAAATCATCCATATTATTTTTAATTTGAACGTCTTCCCAAACAAGAGGGCGATATTTTACTTTAGATTGTTTCCTACAATCATTATAGCAATGATATATAGTGCTGGTAGGTGGACAATATATATCCCATCCATTTGTGAAAGATTTTATAAATAAAACATCTTCTTCACCATTAAATAATATTCTTTTAGGAAATTCTACTTCATTCTTCCATTCCATGTAAGTAAATAAAAACCCAGCAGCAGTCCAACTTGCGGGAATTGGTTTATCTGATTTTACTACTCCTTTTCCACTGGTTCTTAAATGTCTTCCCAACCACTTATCATATCCTATATTTGCTATAGTTTTTGTATTAAGATAACCTTTACTATCATCATTTATATTATAACCATTTGGATAAGTTGATAATATAGGTTTATTTGTTGGACATTGGTGAATTTGTTCAATAAGCGTTGAATCCCAGTGTTTTGAAAATCTAGAATGTGAATCAATTTGTAAATAATATTTTTCATTACCTGTAAGTTGAGTTTGAATAATCCATCTTGCATAGCATACTCCCTTCGCCTTAGTATATTCCATAGTATTTAATCTTATTTGTGGGTGATCCTTATATTTGAAATTTTCTATTTTTTCTAAAGTATCTTGTAGACATACTCCTATAACAAGTCTTTCAGGATATTCTGCCATTTCAAAGCAATCCGCTATGGTTTTTTCTAATTCAGGATCACGGTATGCTGCTATAGATATAAATATTGTTTCATTATTAAAATTTGAAAAATCCCATACTTCGGGATGTTCTCTTCCCCAAGTACTCATCCACGTCTGTATCCAAGTAGGTTTAATAGAAATCTTTTTTATATTTTTTAAACATTTTTTAGTATTTAAATAATATTCTTTATTTTCAATATCTCGCATATATCCACGCAACCTATATATATAACTGGAAAATGTAGATAAATCATTACCAATAAATATTTTCGCTCTTGTGCATATTAACTGTTCTATCATACCTATTAAATTATAATCTAAATATTTATTACTGGAACCTTTATAATCTGAGTAAAAACTGGTTTGATATTTTTCATTTAATACATTAAAAAATGATTTATCTTTACAATCAGTAGCTATGTATAATTTAGATTTTTCTGGTACTATATCTCGTATATGTTGATAGATCTTTTCTGCTGAGATGAATAAATTTTTATATTGATGATCATTTCTTCTAATATGAATCGCATAATATTCCCTATCTCCTAATTCATCTATAATACCATATGCTTCGGCAAACATATGTTCCTTATAATGAATATGTTTGGCAACATATTTAGAAGCTTCTTTCATTCTTTTAGAATAAATATTAAGATAGAAAGAACCTAATAGATTTTTAGGGAAATGTATTATTTCATGATCATTATCACATAGTTCATTAACTATTCTATTTTTAATTAATTGTGAAAATATTGGATCTTCTTTAGGTATTTCAGGAACACAAATATATCCATTATCAAATACCTTATCGTATACATGTGATATTTTTTCAACTTCCTTCCAATTATTGGGTATATTTTTAAGTTTACAAAAATCAGTAAGACTTATACAATGTAATCCAAAGGAATTTTTATCAAAGAAATCTCCCATATTTGATTTATTTTTAAGCAAATACATATGGTATTTATCGGGTAACACTAATTTTCTATTAAATAAAAAAGCAAATACAGCAGCAATTTCAAGAGACATTCTTATATTATTGAATCCACCAGGCCAAGGTTGAAAAGATATATATTTATCTTGAGCATGATAATTTTGTAGACTATCTCGTAAATCTACGTTGTTCCAATATAGCATTTGGGTATTTCTTTCTAAAATCTGAATTCTTACTAATTCTGTAATAGTTTGAATGAGTTGGTATTCAATTTTATTAGTAGTTTCATTGGGATGAACCTTTAGTTTCCAAGGTTTTGTTAGGGTATCTTTGGTAAAATCTTGTTTAAACCATATATTTTCATTTTTACAATTTAACATTCTTCCTGGATAATGAACAACAGCATAATCATTATTTCTTTGATTTTTCCAATTATTACAACAACCAATTTCTTTAGTTTCAATTTCTAAACCCATTTCTAAAGCAGCTATTACAATACCATACATATCTGCCTCCCATTTTCCTTCATTTCTATGTATTTCATATGAAATTTCAACAAATCTATTTACTATTTTTTTTAAATCGACAACATTAATTAAAAAAGGATACATAAAAACTACCTCATTATTTAATTTATTTTTAAGATTTTCTGGACAATATTTTTTGAACATTGGGTGATTTGCCATGTCTGCGTCATTCCATCGTTGACCTATAATTTTTCCTTTAGGAACCTTTTCATTAATAGGTTTAACAAAACACATATCTGGATCTAGGAACAAAATAGTTCCTGATAAGGATGGATTATTGTTAAGCCAATATTTCATGGACTCTAATTTATTTGCGATACCCCATAACTTCCCATCTACTTTCATCCAATCAGGGCATTTTACTATCTCTGAATATTTGGAAGTTCTTTTTTTGGTAAAATTTTTATCATGTTCATTTTCTGAACATAAACACCATAATTTACCATCTTGTTGAACCTTGTTGAAAGAATATTCTAGTAGATCACATTGCCAATGTTGATAAGGTGTATTAGATGTACTATAAAAAACATGTGATATGTTACTCATTTATATTATATAATAATTAATTTATTTTTATCTTTAAACTAATTATAATACTCGAAAACTAATATAGGAATAAAATATATAATTGCGTTTAAATTCATTAATAATGAACATATTGCTACCAAATAAATGATTCTTTTATTCCAAATAAGTCTAACATTATCTGATAATTTCCACCTGAATAAAAACCATATTAATAATAAAAATCCCACTAAATTACCCAGTCCGCATATTTTATTTTCATAGTCGCCTGTATTTATAGGATGTTGTAAATAAGTATTTCCTTCTAATAGTAATTCCAGAGGATGATGTATTGACCATTTAGTTTTAAAAAAATTAAACATATAAATTATATAAATACCTTCAATTAATGAATATAACAATTTATGTTTCATTATTATATTTATTAGATAAAATTAATATTTCTTTATTCTTTACAAGGTGATTGAGAATCACTATCATTACATTTGAGAAATTTTGGACTTCCCTTTTTACCACTTAATCGTAAGCATCCTGGTTTTCCTCCCCACGCACCATCACATTTATCACCAACAGATGAAGATCCATGGGTATCATAATAACATCTGGCAGATAGTCTTCTTGAACCATCTTTTTTAGTCTTGTACATTTTACAAGCTTTTGAGGATTTTGTTGTTTTTGTAGATTTTTTAGCAGATTTTTTAGCAGACTTTGTGGAAACTTTTTTGGAAACCTTTTCGGGTTTAGGTGAGAAAGAAGGAAGAGGAATGTCAGGAGTAGTGTAAGGGTAATTTGCTTGATCAATTCTATTTTCTTCATGGGCTTCATACGCTTCTTGCGCAGCTTCTAAACTTCCATATTCTTCGATTAATTCTTGTTCGCGAAATTCCTGATCTATTCTTGCCATTTCAGCATAATCTCTTTCATCATATCCCATATCTCTTTCATCATCGTCGTAAAATCCCAATTCTTCATCAGTAGGAAGTGCTCCCCATTCATTACCATATATTTTTGGTTTTACAACACTCTGTTGTTTATTTTCAGAACTAGATTTTTTAGGTGATGCTTTTTTAGAACTAGATTTTTTAGGTGATGCTTTTTTAGAACTATATTTTTTAGGTGATGCTTTTTTAGAACTAGATTTTTTAGGTGATGCTTTTTTTTTAGCTGAAACTTTTTTGGAACCGGATTTTTTAGCATCGGTTGGTGAGCATCTACCATTTTTTAGAACACAATTTTGTTTATCCCATTTACTACTCTTATGACATCTACCTGATTTAGGATTTACGCCACAAGGACCTTTATGTCCACCTGTTTGAGAGGACATATTAAATGGTTCAGGTGATGGTAATATAGATCCTGAACGAATTGCTCCTCCTTTTGTTGCAACTTTTACACCAGATTTTTTTAGTTTACTTGGATGCACAGTTTTACCTTTTTTTACCATTTTAATAACTTTTTTTTGACTACTTTTAAATGATTTAGGTCCAGTTTTTCTAACACTTACACCACCTTTCATATCATAAGGTTCAGGTGAAGGAATTATAGATCCTGATCGAATATGTCCTCCTAATTGGACAACATAGTTTCTTAATATTCCTTGACCTATTTTACCATATATAGAAACATTTCTACCAGTTTCAGGGTTTCTAATTACTTCAAATAATTTCCCACCATGTTGACCTAAGTATATATCATCCGCATTTTCATCACCATCTGGTCCCAAACCTAATTCCGCAAAAATATTGTCATCGACAACATCATCTGACTTATTTTTTTGATTTCTTACCATTCTATATATTATAATATATATATTTTTTTTATTACTTAAAGAAAATAATATATATTTAAAAAAATGCCTGAGTTTAAAGATCTTCATGTAGAAGAAGGACTATTTCATCGAGATTTTGTGATTAAAGGTGATCAAGATTACATCGATTTATGTGACAATTTAATGTTTAAATATAAAGAAATGGAGAAAAATTTAATAACATTAAATAAAAATTATGTAAAATTACAATCTTATTTATCATCTTTAGAGTCAAATTCGGGATACAATATTTATTTTAATAAATTAATAAGTATTTGGTCAAAGGATAAATATTTTGAAGGAATTTCTAAACTAAAAGAAGCCAATAATAAAATTATATTATTAAAAAAAAAAGAAAAACTATTGAAAATTTATTATCAAAAATTATTAAATAGAGAAAATGAAAATGAAAGCATTGAAAATGATAACCAAAAATTAAAAGATAAAAATAAATATCTTCGGGATAAAATAAATTTTCTTAAACTTAAAAATCGTAATTTAAGAATTAAATTTATTAAACATAAAATTAGAATAAAGTAATTTATTCATCATCTTCGCTATCATATCCCTCTGACCAACTATCATCTAGATTTAGTTTTCTTCCACCATAACTTTTAGCAACACTCCCGTTCTCAATAACTTTTTTTGTAAACCAATTTGTTATTTCACTATTGCCTTTTCTACTATTAGATAAGGTTCGCAAAGTATCTCCAAATAATATATTTTCAGCAATTTTATGTTTCTTACCTAAAACTGTTTTAAGGGCATCTAAATGAGTTTTACCATCTCTTTTATATTTTTCTATCATTTGTTCGAATTCTCCTGCTCTACCATTATATCCTGGTATTTTTTCAACAACTAAGGCATATATTTGACAAACTGGTCTCATAATTTGATTAGTTATATAAAATTCATAGTCAGGGTTTAATTTCTGCTGTTTAATAAAATCAGGATGTTCTATTTTATCTCCCTGAAGAATTTTTTCCCTACCATTTGATTTAGTTTCAATATATACAAAAGGAATTCTGTCATTAATTTGAGGTTTGTTACCTGGTTCTCTTTCACCTATTCTATCAGCTAAAACTTTATGAGCAATTCTATCTGGATCTTTGTAAAAGGATGATAGTGTTTTACTAATAATTAAGGCATCTAATCCAAATTTACCCTTAACTAAATATTGTAAATTTTTTTGTAAGAAATGTATAGAGGGCTCAATACGTTTTTCTTTCATAATTGAATCTATAATTCCCCCAAATACTACTTTAACAATAGGGGCATTATCTCTTCTTTTTAATACTATTCCCATAGCAGTTTGTTTATATTTATTTACATCAAATTCATATTTATTACCCACATATTTTTTTTTAGTAAAGAGTATGAAAGGCCAAAAAGTTTTTTCATATTCTATATCCTGTGGTTTCATTAAATGTTTATTAATTCCCTTTTCCGCAATTTGAGCTAATCGTATTGTTTCTTTAAGAGCATCTTTACCAGACATTTTACTACCATCTAAATTTACACAATCAAACTTTACAAATACTGAATCAGTATCACCGTATACTATCTTATTTTTCAATTGAATAGTTTTACCATTCTTTAAAGTTTTTGGAAAATTTTTTGAATCTTCACAAAATTTTTGAGCAATTCCTAATTGATCTCTTCCTACAGCGGTGGTTGATGCTGCTATTTCTCGATAATATAAATCACTGGTTTTGGCACCAATTTGACCATATAAAGAATTCGCTGTGATTTTAAAACCTTGTTGTTGACCATCCAAAACACTTTTTTCAAAATCAGAATATCGATCTACTATTGATATTACTAAATTTTTATTAAAAGATATTTCTCCATCTTTTTCAGTTTTTACAAAATATTTTTCATCTTTTTCGGATAATAAACCAACATGTTCTATTCCAGAATTTAAAGTAATTTTTTTATATTTAATTCTTTTTCTGGTATTTTTTCTAGCAGTTAAAAGTTTTTGTAAAGTAGTTGGCATAATACCTTTTTTATCATTAGGATATTGAACATATCTAACAGTTTTTTCACCTATTTTTCTTTTTTCCTTTACCGAGCCAGCAGGTGTTCTAATTGTTTCAAATGTATCATATGTTACATCGTAATGTGATAATCCTAATGATTTCAAAAGTGTAGCCCCATCTTCTCCCAACCATTGGTCATCAGTGCATATAGTTTCATGAGATAAATTAGCCATAATCATCGATGATGGATATAAAGAAGCATAATCCAACACAGCAACAGGTTCGTCTAAATATATTCCAGGATGTGGGGGTAATACAATAGCTCCTTCATAACTTTCATTTGAAAACATACTTTTATATAGATAAGGTAGGAGATAATCTTCTTTCCTGAGAACGTCGGAAACTAAACTAAGAATTTTAACACCTTGTCCTCGATGTATTGCCCAATCAAAAGGAATTAAACATACATTAGCCATACCTATATTTTTAGTTATAAATTCTAATTTAAGAAGAAGTTCTACACACAAAATAACATCCATCATACAATATTTAGCAATAATGTATCTATCATGACTATTGCCCTTTTGTAATCTAAAAATATCTTTGGGGGATACATCATCTTTACCAAGATTCCAAGTGCATTTACAACTATCTAATTTTAATTCTATTTTACCATTAACAGTTATTTTACCTTTTTGAATATTTTGTATTTCATATTTTTTACCATCAAGATATTTATCTTCTAAATATCCATTTTTTTCAATAAATATTATAAAATTACCTGAATTAAGACCTCTAACATTATCGGTTATAATCACTGTTTGATCTTTTTCATCCATATATTCTAATTTTTTTACAGATCCTTGAATAAATCCAGAAGATACATTGTCTAATTTATAAGAATTTAAATTATAACTGCTCTGCACTAATTTAAAAATATCTAATTGAGTTCTGCCGGGGATATCAACGTATTCTATTTTAATTAATTGACCAATAGAAGATTTTTGCTGTCTTACTTTTATTTTACATTGATGCTCCTTTATTCTACTCATTTTACTAAATCTTTCTTCTATTCCTAATTCAATAGCTCTTTTGAAAATCCAAGGACTATCAAAACCTAAAATATTATATCCTGTAATAATTTCAGGATCTTCAGAATTTATTAATTTAGTAAAAGCTAATAACAAGTTTTTTTCAGATTTAAATACTTTAACTTCCGTGTTTTTAATTGGATCACACGTCCCCAATGTATACATAACATTACGATATGATACTGTTTCACCATACTTGAAAAAACTACATCCTATTTGAATAGTTTTATCACCTTCTACTTCCGGAAAATACTCAGTTATTAATTTGTTAACATCTTCGATACTTTTATTTTTAAGTTTATTACGGTCAGTGGTTTTCATTTTAGGATCATAAATAGTTAAATACGAAACTAATTTATGAGATATTAAATTAATAGTTTTATCACTTGGTTTAGATTTATTCTTTGTATATACTTGGCTGATATCTATATTATTTACATATTCGTCATCATTTTTTAAAGCTTGTTTTATCATTTTTTCCAACATATCTTGTTTATTGTTAATGTAACTATTATATAAATTCTTTTTGGAATTATTTTCATCATCATTTACTATAATATATTTTTGAATTCTTTCATATTCAGATACAATTTCTCTGGCCAATTTTAAATAATCTTTAGTAGGTAAAGGAAAATCACCGTGGGCAGAATCACATTCTATATCATATGCCATAACTTTTATTTTAGCATTTTTATCAGAGTCAATTGATTTAACATTTGACCAACGAGTCTCTAAATCATAATGACAATGTGTTGCCATTTCATCTCTTTTATTGTATTTTCCAAATTTAACTTGTGTCCAACCAACTGGTTTTAAACTCCTATGATGAATAAATCTGAGCAATGGATCTATAGTATTTTCAAAAAGTTCATAATTAGCCTCTCTCTTATCAATTCCTGCTATTTTTATTTTTTTTGGTAAAATTTTATCAATTTTACGCGTTGTCGAATTCCAAATTTTGTTTTGAAATAGTCGTATAGCATTATTCATTGCAGCTTTACTTCTAAAAACTAATCTGACGAAATAGAATTTTTTGAAATTATTAAAATTCCTGAAAACCTTTTTTTTCAATAAATTAGTTCTAAGAAAAGATCCCCTATATTTAGACCACATTGATCCTCTAACCCATCTTTCGAAACGATTAAGATCATTTTTTTTAAAATAACTTGGAACTTTTATATAGAAATATGGTGTAAATTCATTTACCATAAGAGAATAAGTATTATCATTTTCATCTTTGCCAAAAATAACAATCTTATATTCGGAAGTATCTTCTTTATATTTTTTTTCCTCTAATTCTTCCGAATTATCCGATTCAGACCCTGTTTCTGGAGTGACATCTGATGCATACCACTCTATTATTTGAAATTTAAGATCATCTTTTTTGATATCAAATTGAGACATAGATATTATTTATTTTATAAATTATCTTTATATTAATAAATCAAAATTTTTTTCTCATAAAAATATTAAGTATGAGTGAATTTATAACTATAATAGTTGCAACTATAATTATAATTGCTTTGTTTATGCATTATGAATCAAAATATTCCGAATTGACTTATGTAATATCAACAGTAGATAAAGAGGAATACTTAGTGAGAAATAGAAAAGATAAAAATAAAGCTGCTGATTTATTAGCAAGTATTAAGAAAAAATTACTTAAATTAGTTGAATTATGTGAAAAAAATCATTCTGATGATAAAAGAGTTCATAGACTAGTAGATAAATTTAAACCTGAAAAAATAAGTGAATCATTATCAAGTTCTAAACATACTTCATATTCAGTTAACAAAGGTGAAAAAATAGTTTTTTGTATAAGAACAAAAGATGAAAGACAAAAATTAATAAAAATTAATACCATGATGTTTGTTGCTATACATGAATTAGCCCATGTTATGACATTATCTATAGGACATACTGACGAATTTTGGGAAAATATGAGATTTTTATTAAAAGTTGCTATAAAAAATGGTATATATAAAAAACAAAATTTCCAAAAAAAACCAGAGCCATATTGCGGAACAACTATCACTGATACTCCTCTAAGAGAATAGTGTTATTTTTAAAATTACTTATTTATATAATTATGTATGTTTAATTTAATATTGATGAAAAATATTATAAATATTATTAAAAAAAATATTATTAAACCTTCCACGCCTTTAAAAATTATTAAGAGTTATCACCAACCTATTAATAATCAATATTTAATAAACCAAAGTAATTTTCTTAAAAAAGAATTAGAAATCCGTTTATCACATCGTATTCGAGATTTAATTAATTTACCATATGGATTACCCTTAACAGATGAAATTTCAACTTTAACAGAGTCATATATAGTTTCTCTTGAAAAAGTAAATAAAAACAAAATAATAAATAATTCAATAGATGTTAACAATTTTACAGATGTTCTTTTATCTATAAGAAACAGACATACTAACGCCGAATTTCAAGTATCAAATTCTATTCAAAAAATAAAATATTTTGATCTAATTAATAATAAAACTCTTAATAAACATTTAGATAAATATTTTTTAGAAAGAATAGGAGTAAGAACATTAATTGGGCAGCAGATTTCTTCAGTAAAAGAGAATAAAAATATAGTTCAGAAGTGTTATATTAAAAATATTATACTTGATTCAGTAGCTGATATAAATATTTCAAGTGATAGAATATATCACGATACTCCTAATATTAATGTAAATATTGACCCAAAAATACATATATTATATATACCTTCACATATTTATTATATAGTTAATGAGATTACTAAAAATTCAGTTATTTCGCATTTTTCAAATAATATGGAAGAAAAACCTATAAATATTGATGTATCCGAAGGACAAGATGATATTATTATAAAAATATCAGATTCTGGTTTAGGTTTCCCTAGAAAAAAAATTAATAAGATCATGTCTTATTATTATTCTAGTAATCCTATAGAAATTACACCAGAACTTGAATTAACAAATACTCCTATATTAGGTGGACTTGGTGTTGGACTACCATTAGCTAAAGTATACAGCCAATACCTAGGTGGAAACATATTTATTAATCCAATAGAAAATCATGGAACGGAAGTCTTAATTTATTTAGATAAAACTGAAAATGCTATTGAAAACCTAATTTAAATTGAAACAATTACATAAATAACTTAATAAAATATTTTAATTAAATTATTTATAAACTTACACCATCGGCTACACTTCTAACAGATACCCAAGTTACTGGTTTAGTCATTTGGACACCAACTTGTAATAAAACAAAGATTACAAGAGCCATGGCAAAAAATTTCATCAATGCCTCGAAAAATTTTTCAAGATGAAAAGTTAATCCACCTACATTTACTGTCATATTTTTACCTGAAACTCTTTTTAAGGCAGGACCCAAAGTAGGCATAATAATACCATCTATAAAAGAATTAGCTAATTCGGCGGCATTATTTCCAATCATAACACCTAAAGCAAATCCAATTACATTAAAATCTTTTAATAATTTAACAAATTGATTGACGCCTTCTACTGCGGCTTCGCCTGTTGCGTTTACTACGTTACTTGCACTCATTATATAATATATATAAGATAATATTTTTTTATAAAATCTCTATATATTTTTTTATAAAATCTCTATATATTTTTAAATTAAATACTATAATAAATTATTTTGAATATGATCTAAAGATATTTATAATCTAAATCAGTTATCAATATAATATGCTGATTTATATAGATTAAATTATTGAAATTATTGAAATTAATAGAATAATGGATAAATTTTTGAATAATTTTATATTTATATAATAATAATAATGATGACTAACTGTTATAATTTAAATTGCAACATAAACAAAAAAATATATAAAGTAGTTTATTTAGCAGTAAATGATACATTTAATTTTGTAGAATATAATACTTTATACAATCAGTATAAAGATACTATACATAATTTAAGAAATTCTGAAAATTATGAACAAGAATTAGAAAAGATAAAACAAATGTATAATAATTTACAATTTAATTATTCAGGTATTGACAAAATTAAATATATTTTTGTAGGACCATATCCTTTGGATAATGATAATTCTGCTTCAAGTGGTATTAATTCAATTTTAAAAAAAATATCAGAATCAAGACGGATTGAGGAGGCTTCTATACCAAATTTAAAATCTTATTTTGGAGAATCATTTATCACAGAAATAGGAGATATTAGTGTTGATAAATTTAAAGAAATAATATTTATCCCATCATATATATTACAAAATGATAGTATTTTTTCTATTAAAAATAATATTCACACATATCTTAATAAAAATTCTTCGAATAAGGAGTGTTTTTTACCAGAACAGCAATTGTTAATGGTTAATTTAGAGGAAGATGATTCGTCATACTACAAATATTTTAATAATAGCTCTGAAGATGACGAAGATGATGAATTGGATGAAAATGAACCTATTAATATCCATATTTCGAAACTATATAGTAAAATTATTAATCAAAAACATCGATTATCCAATTCAAATATATTAAAAATATTAGAATCTATTGGTTTAATTGTAGATAACATAGATATTAGGGAATTATTTGATAAGGAGTCTGATTTTAATTTAAATTTATTATCATTAAATGATTTTTTGGAAAATAAAACTATAAGATTCTATGTTAAAGATTTATTAAAAAAAAAAATATTATCCCATAAATTTTACACCACTAAACAGATAAATGTATATCTAAACCCAATATTATTAAGTAATATTAATGATAAATTTAGTGAAAGTTGTTACATAAAATATATTAAACATTTAGGAAAATATATTACTATAAACAATAATCTTAAAAAAAAAATATTACAATCTTTTGGAAACATAAATAATAATACAATATATTTGTACAATTTTAACAATATATATAAATCTATTATAAGAGCATCTCTTGGTGACAACTCACTTGAAAGTGTTAATGAAATATTATCCTTTTATTTTCCAAATATTAACAAAGATAAATATAGCGATTATATTTCTATGGATTGTTCCGAAAATTTGGAAAAATTTAATGAAAAATTTTTACTATCTAATAAAATACATTACAATTTGGAAAAAATTAAATTAAATGATGACACATATATCGAAGTTATTAATTCCTCTATAAAATATATAAATTTACAACACCAATTAAATATTAATACTTTAGACCTAATATATGTATTTAATAACTTAAAATTATCCCAAGAAGTACCTTTTACTAAAATAAGAGATTTTGGTAATACTTATATTTATAAAATTTTTAAAATGATAACCCAGGTCAAAAATACTAACTATTTTCCATTAGTCTCTAAAGATATTTTAAAAAAATGGATAAAATATACGGATATTGAATTTTACAATCATACATTAATAGATTTAAAATCTAATCATAAATATTTAGTATATAAATTGAAGTTATTTAATGTAAAAAGTGGTGGTATTATAAATGGTAAATTATTTAAAATTAATAATGATGATACATTAGATATACAATTGGAAAATAACTCTATAATATCAAATATTGAAGAATCTTTTATTCATGGCTCTAATATTGATCAATTAGTTATAGGAGATAATATATCATTTTATAATTTTGAAACAATTTATGCACAAATAAATATTTTTAAAAATGGAGTAATAGAATTTAAGACATTTTTGAGGAATATATTTATTATAAATGTGGAAGAATATCATACAAAAATTATAAATAAATTTAATACCTTCATTGATAAATTAAAAAATTTACCTATCTATAAACCAAATATAGGAATATTTAGTATACCCAAAAATATTTTAAATTTTAATACAGAATTTTATAATACTAATATAGTTAGTTCATCTCACCAATTCGATATTAAATTGAATAGTGAGTATAATTTAGATTTTGATAGCGCTATTAAATTAGCAAGGGGATTTTATTCATATTTTAATGTAAAAGAGGAAATATTCGTTAAAAATCAACCAGTTAAATTTTTTAATAATGAATCTTGGGAAGACGCTATAATATTAGAACTAAGAGAAAATGGTAATTACAATATAAATTTAACAGAAGGGAATATTTCTAAAGATGATGTAGATTATAGATATATTAAATCTGTAGGTAATACTGAGTATAGGAGATTTCTACATTTTACTTATAATAGAACTTCTTATTTTAACAATTTACCACTTATTAAAATTTTAATTAGAAAATTATTATCCAAAGATACAAAGGACAATCATGGTATGATAACTCAAAAAATATTAGATAAGTTTGAAATAGAAGCACACGAAGCTGAAAAAATAATAAAACAAGTAATAGAAGAAAATAAAAATAATTCAATAAATGATAATTATGGTATTGATATTAAAATATTTAATTTAGATAAAACAATTATAAATGGAGATAGTGTATATAAAATTTTAGTGGAAGGGTATCAAAATATATATCAATTAAATCAAATTATGGAAATTATCAAATTATTTTTAAATACATACGTAACAATATATTATATAGATACTGACAAAACAAGTGAAATTTTTGAATGCTTTAAATCGTATATAGATGAAAAAGAAGTTATCAATGAAATTGAAAATACCAAAGAGGAAGTTGATGATAATTTTTTTGGAGATTTTTTAGCGGGCGATGATGAAGTTGATGATGAAGTTGATGATGATTTTTTTGGAGATATTTTAGAGGAATACGATGAAGGTAGTGGTGATGAAGATATGGAACAATTTTTAAATAATGAAAATACCGAAGATGATATGAGAGTGCTTAATATTAAAAAAGATACTAGTAAATTAGTTATAGCTAAAAAAACTAAATTATCAGGTATATTACAGAAACTTTACGATTCCGATAGTAAATTATTTTCATGGGGAATTGGTGAAAAAAAAACTCGCCAAATGTATGCCAGAGCTTGTCAATCTCAAAAACATCCTAAAGTTATTACTAATCAAAAAAAAATAGAAATAGACCAAAAATACCCTAATTCGTATGATCCTTCAAATGAAACTCTAGATGAAAAGTTTGATCCATCAACTTTATCCAATAATAAGACATATGATTGTGATACAGAATTATCACAAGATATTTATAGAAATCCACCAAACGGGAAAGGTAAATTAAAATGTAAATCTCTAAAACATGGTTCCTCAAGAGATAACCAACATTGGTATATTTGTCCCAGAATCTGGGATTTAATTGATAATGTTTCTCTCAATATATCAGATTTAACTTTTGAAACTCCATTTACACCTAGTAAAACAGATTTTAGAATTCATAAAGGTGATGATGGTGATGAAAATAATGGTAAAGATATATCTTTTTTTCAACCTAAATTTAATGGAAGAGGTTTAATAGTAAATAAAAAATTAAATCCTTCCATGACTAAATCTTTATGGATTGCGGGTGAAAGTGAAAGATATCAATATCCTGGATTATTAAAAAAGGATACTCATCCTTTAGGTCTATCAACTCCTTGCTGTTACGAGACAAGAAGTTTTAATGTAGAAAAACATTTTTTAAATGATATGAATGATGAAACTGAATTAGCACAGTATTGGAAAAAAATAAAAAATAGAGATACAAACGAGATTTACTACATAAAAACTGATCCTAAATCTAATCAAACATCAAAATTAACAGCAAAGGAATACAAAGCAAAGGGTTTTATTGCTCCAGAAGAAACATATAATACTTATTTACAAAAATGGCCAAAAAAATTAGATTATAAACCTGTAAGAATTGGTTTATTGCCAGAAAGTTTATTCAAATATTTAGGAATGGATAACGCAAATATTCAAACTGGGCACATTGAAAATTGTGATAATAAAGGTAATGGAATATTTTTAAGAAGAGGCATTAAACAATCTCATAACACCTTTTTCTCTTTAATCAGTGATATATATGGTAATAATTATTCCGATAAAACTATTATTAATTTAATATTAGAAAAAATTACATTAGAAGATTTTCGTAAATTAAATAATGGTAATTTAGAAATAGAATTCAAGGATAACTTACCTACAATTTTTAGTTCATTTCAAAATTATTTAGAATATACGATGTCCGATGAAGATAAAAGTTGGGTTCATTTCGCTGAATATCTTACAAGACCTAATAATTGGTTATTTAAAAATGGTCTGGTACTTATTGTTATTGAATATATTTACGATGATTTAGAAAAATATCAAATATTATGCCCATACTTCACTAATTTTAATAACAACCCAAATGCTCAAATTGTATTAGTGCTTAAACATGGTCGTTATTATGAACCAATATACTTTTTCGAACCACCTTTTAGTAGTTCTAATTTTAGTAAAACGGTGACTATTAAAAATATATTATCCAATCCCAATTTATTTAAATATAAATTTTATAAAATTTTTTATGATATTTATTTATCTAATTGTTTGAATAATAAAAAACCTGATCCATTTTTAGTTCAAAACTTAAAAGATAATAACAAAATTTCAATTAAAAACATGTATTTAAACAAATCACAAACATTAAATAGGGTATTACTATACTTGATACTATTTATATGTAATAATAATACAGAATTTTATCCTAAATACCTTGTATCTGATAACTATAATAAAATAGTAGGTGTAATACTACGTAACCATGTTTATGTTTCATGCTATCCTTCTAAAAAAGACATTAATATTAATAAGGTAACTATAATTAATTGGACAGTTTTTTTCAAACAAGTACAATTTTTAAAAAGTTCTGGAAAAAGTTATAAAAAAACAGATGTTGAAAAATATCCATGGACTAAGTCTGAATTATCTAAATTAAATACTGAATCAAATGAAATATACGATGATACTTTATGGGAATGGTTGACAGATCCAATTCAAAACAATATAATTTATTTTAATGATGATAAATTTGATAATTTTAAATCTGGCAATATTTTGCTAGATATAGTTACATTAAATAAAAACTTAAATTTAATAGAAAGACTTATTAGTGAAAGATTAAATAATAAAAGTAATTTAAATATTAGTATAGTTCGAATGATAAACAATGAAAAATCTATTGTAGTTGGTGTTCAAACTAAATCTGGAAATATTATTCCAATCAAACATATTAAACAAAAAGAAATACCTATAGATATTAATTCAATAAATATTAAAAATATTGACCAAATAGACAAAGAACTTTATAATTATTCAACTTTTTATAGTGATAAACTTTTTTATACAAAAAATACTATAAACGAAGTTATACAAATTTTATCTAAAATCAAGGAATCTTATTTAGATTTAGATGACAAATACGATATAAAAAACATACTATCTATTGATAACGACAATACTATAGGCATTTTATTAAATTGTGATATTTTGATACCTATTAAATCAATATTAAATTCTGAAGCTTTAGATATTTTAGACAAACAATATGAAATTATTAATGTATATAATATAAATAATTATGAAGAAAATATAAAATCGTATTTCCAATTATGGAAATTTTCTAATTATGAACTAAATATAAAACCTTTTAGAAATGTTGTATCTAGTCAAAAAATGGTAACAAAAATAATATTACAAAACGGGCAAATATTAAATTTAAATCCTACAAATCAATTTATTATTCATGATACAAATAGTATTTCTGAATTTAGACTATCCATCATACCTGAATCAGAATTTAATATTGAAATAGGTGATTTAAAACCAAGTATTTATCATTCAGAATTTGTAGATAATCGAATAAAATTTATGAAACAAATTAAATATAAAAAAACCATTTACATGTTAATAAAAAAAACTTTATCTCAATATTTTCAAAATTCGAATATTCAAAATATTAAAAGCTTTATTATTGATCAATTAGAAAATGAAGGGAAAACTATTTCACAAAAAAGAAAGGAATTATATTTAGTTATTGAAGAAATTTTTAAATTTTTATTTTTTGGAGAAAATATAAGTGAAAATGACTTTAATAAATTAGAAATTAATCATATTAATCATATTTGTAAAAAATATAAAGAGAAAAAATGTGATACTTTTTGTATATTAGATGAACATGAACAAGAACCAATTGATGAGAGAGAAATATTTAAATCATTATTAACATTTAATATAAATAATAAAAATATAATGAACGATATAGATTTATTAAAAAAAGAACTAAAATCTGAAGAGGATAATTTAGAAAATTTAAAAAAAGAATTTATTAATCATAATATTAAATTATTTAAGGAAAAACAATATAATATAGATTTATTGAAAAATATAAAAGATGTTATTGATGATATTAGAAAACAAGAAAAAGTATGTAAATTAAAAATACTTTCTTTAAATTATGATAGTGTTATTAATACAAGTTTGATTAAAAACCTTATGAATCATTTTTTAGAAGAAATCATTCGTAATAAATTCAAAAGAACTCAAATTTTTGAAAATATTCAATTAGAATTTTCGAAGGAAAAATATACTTATGATAATAAAAATGAAATATTAATTAGAGATGAGGATATTATTGCCAATATAATTAATAGTATATATCAAAATATTAAAAATAGTTTTTATAAAAATATTGATATTTTCGATTATAAATATAAGGCATTAAAAGTTTCATCTTTTGATCAACAAACTAAAAATTTGTTTACTAGAAAATCTTGTATATCCAAAACATTAAATAAAAACATTAAATTCATAATTCATAAAGATAAAAAATTTAAAAATAATCCAAAATTAAGTAATAGTTATAATATTAGGCTAAATGATGGTGAATTTCAAAAAATTAAAATGTATTTAGATTTTGAAAATGCTATCTTAAATAAATGCACAGTTAATAGTTCAAATTCTAATATTCAATTTACAAAAAAAAAATAAATATATTATATTTTTAATTATATTTATATTTAAAATATTGAATAATAGTAATGATAAAACAAGTTTCCATCATTCATTTTAATCAATTAATCAATTTTATTAAAAAAGACCCAATTTTAGATTGGTTAGAGGTATATGGTAAAGATCGAAATTTTAAAAAAGATAAATCAATGTATTTTGATTACATTTTACAAAAAAGCCAAGAATTTAAAAAAATACAAATTAATAAAATTTTAAAACAATTAAAAAATGTAGAAAGTTTCCCAAATACAACAAATTATTATAGTAAAAGTCATTTGCTTAAAAATATATTCATTAATTCTAATTTCATAGGTAAATATAAATTATCATGTAAAATACATATATTATTGAAGGGCTTTTTAGTAAATAAATTATTTAATATACAGGTAGACGAAAAAAAATATTTCCAAATTCATATTGCATATATAACAGGTAAATTAAAAAAAAATAAATTATTAGCAAACGATCAAAAGCATTTACTGTTAAAAACTAAATTATACTATAATTATAAAATATTAAAGAATTTAAAAATTAATATATCTTCTAAAACAATTATTATTTTTAGAAACTTAAAAAATAGTAATAGTAATTGGAAACTATATGATTTAAAAAAATCTGAAGTAAAACATTTATTAAAAAAATCAATTTTATGGAAATTAAAATTACAAAAGGCTATAAAAAAAAATAAACTAACACCCTATATTTATAAACAATTACTACCAAATATGAAAAATAAAAATGACTATCCTTGGTCTACCGCAAAAAGAAAAATTGCCGAAAAAACCAATGAAATTACACAAATTTGGAATTTAAATTTAGATGATAAAAAATTTTTGCTTAAAAAATATGGAGTAACTAATTGGTTAAATATCCAAAAACATATGCTAGAATTTAAAAAAAATAAACAAGATCAAATATATAATATTATTGATATAAATAGATCTATAAATTCTAAATTTATTATAAATAACAAAAAAAACATTGATTCTCATATTGTTCATAAAAATTACCTTGAAATATATCTTGATTTAGAAACCTTATCAAATGTATTTTTTAAGAAAAATTTAGATCAATTTACCTTTTTGATTGGAGCAATATTTATAAATAATTACACAAAAACAACCAAATATAAATATTATTTAGTTGAATCTATATGTGAAAAGGAAGAAAAAAGAATATTTCATGAATTTATTACGGATGTTAATGTTTATTCAAAATTATCAAATGGTAAAATACCAATATTTCATTGGGGCCATATAGAACAATCAACATTTAGTAAAATAAAAATAAAACATAATATCGATCATTGTTTAAATTTTATAGATTTAAATATTCAATTTAAAAAATCAGATATTTTTATTCGAGGAGCTTTTAATTATAGTTTAAAAAGTATAGGAAAGGCTCTCTTTAATCAACAACTTATTCATACTAAATGGGAAGAAGATATAGGAAATGGATTAGATGCTATGGTAGAATATTATATGTTGAAAGACATTAAGGATAATAATACCAAAAATAATAGACTTCAGCAAATAATTGAATATAATTATATTGATGTGAAAGTATTGAAAGATATTGTAGATTGGATACGAAGAATATGATAGTAAATAGTAAATTATTATCAAATTATTTATTTTCCATATGTATAATATCTTCAATAAGATTTCTACCTGATATTAGGTCACCTACTGTTCCATAACCAAGGACTGAATGAGCAGTTAATACACCTGCCATCATCGCTCCTGTTACTCCTAAAGTAGTAATATCCTGTCCTGTTAGATATAATCCACTAATATCTGTTTGCGGTATTAACCAATCGTCATGTTGAAATCGCATAGGTTTACTGTTGAGTCCATAACATTCGCCTCTTTGTGATCCTATATAATGGTTGAATGTTAATGGACTACCTACCTCACAATAAGTTACTTTACCCCTTGTTTTGGGATAGTAATGATACAAACCTTCTTCTAATATTCTATCAGCATATTGTTTTTTAAGTTTTTGATACTCAGGTGATCTTTTACCTGGTCTTTCATCTTTCCATGAATCAAATTCTTCAAATTTAGCCATGGTAAGAATCACCGCATTTGATTTACCTGGAAATCTTTTTTCCCAAGTACTATCTTTTGAACAAGGAAACCCAATAAACATAGGTATCGGAGCTCGCTTTGGGTCTTTATGAAATTCCTCAATCATTTGATCATAATCCCTATTGGGCCAATGCCATATATTACTACTTCTTAGTTCTAAATCGTTAGGAGTTCCTTCCATTCCAATAAATACATATGTAAATGAACAAGATAGTCCCAATTCATCAATATTAGAAATAATTTTTTCTGGAACTAAATTTTTTGGAACAAGTTTTTTCCAGGTATTAGACACACCACACGCAGAAATTACAATAGGTGAATAAATACGATCTCCGTTAATCATTTCAACACCAACAACTTTTTTATTAGCAATTAATATTTCTTTGACGCCTTTTCTAACAAGAACCCTTCCTCCTGTTTTTTCAATAATTGGTAAAATATTTTTAGCAATGACAGACGATCCTCCTCTAGGAAACCATGCTCCATTCAAATAATGATTAACAATAGAAGCATGTAAAAAAAATGATTCTTGGCTAGGAGTTTTTCCATAATCTCCAAATTGTCCAAGTAAAAATGCTTGTAAATCAATGTTATTGGTGAATTTTTTTACTACTTCCAAAGCTGTTTCTTGTGTATGTTTAAAGAAAGATTTACTTAATATCCAACTTAATAATTTTGCTAAAGGACGACATTGTAAAATTTTCAGGTTAAAAAAAATATCTTTTTTTGAAACTTCTTTTACATATTGGAGATATTTTTTTACATTTTCTATTTCTTCTGGAAAATATTTATAAGCTTCCCTTAAAAAGGCTTCTTCTCCTGCTCTGAGATAATAATGCTTATCTTCTACTACTATTTCATCATAGCAATATCCGTTTTCTTTATTACCCATTTGATCCCATTCAATTTTAGGTTCCGTTATTAAATCCAAAATTTTCTTACGCTTTTCAATATTCCCTATATAATGTATCCCCGTATCAAATTCAAATCCCTTATCTTCAAAAGAATGTGTACATCCACCTGCTATATAATGTTGTTCTAATACAATGACTCTTTTACCAGCTTTTGATAATAATCCCGCACAGGTTAGTCCCCCTATACCACTACCTATAACAATAGCATCTATTTTGTCAGGTATTTTTTTTTTAGAATAACCGTCTCTGATGTTTTGGTCAGATTTTTGTGGACAATTGTTTATTTTAGATTTATCATAACCTCTTGGATAAAGTAAATTTTGTTGTCTTTGCTTCCAAAATTTTACCGTTAAGTTAATAAAATATATAGGAATTAATATAGTTAAAGAATAATATAAAATCATCAATAAAAACATTATAAATTATATTAATGATATAGACTTTAAACTTTATGTAAAATTTTTATTTTAAAACTTTACTTAAAACCTTAATTAAACTTTACTTAAACCCTTATTTCAGTCCTTTTATTTGTGAGATAGATGGATACGGTAATATGCGGAAGTTTGTGTCTCTAATATGGTATTTCTTTTTAAAAGTTAAATAAAAGGATAATCCAAATTTACGAACCAACCACACAAGTATCCAAGCAATAGCTGCTTCTAAATAATCTATCAAAGATATAGCATTTCTCAAGTAAATCCAGAAAATACCCCAACTTAAACACCCAAATGCTCCTTCGATTAACTGTTCATCAGTTATATATGATTCTATTATAGACATTATTAATATAATATTATATTTTAGTTTAATACAAGAATTTTATTGTCTCGGAATATGTATATCTTTTCACTTTTATGATAGAGATAATATAATCTTAATTGATTAATAAAATACTTCCACCCAAGATTGTTTTTTTGGCCTAATAATTCTTTATAACTTGATTCAGAATAACTATTTAACATATTTGTAATTTGTTGCGGCGTATGTTGTAATATTTCATCTAATAATTCTTGATAATAATTTAAAAAATCTGTTAAATTATTTGATTCCGAATCGGTATATTTATAAGGTAATCCTTTTGGATATCCTTGTATACTCAATAAATTTTTAGAATTTATAATATTATTACTTTCTTCTGGAAAATGCTTGACACATAACTGAATCACTTTAATTTGTCCATAATAAGTTTTTAAAATAGGATAATTATCAAAACTTTGAGCAAATTCAATCCAAGAAGGTACGCGGAGATGATGTAAATCATTTATTTGAAAAGCTTTATTTGACCTAATTCTAATATCATTATCCTCAATATTCATAATCATTTTTAAATTTTCAATTCCTCTAGCTGATGATCCCAATTCCTCTATAAATGGTTTTAAGTAAGGTAAACAACACGTTTTGAAATCTTCACATTCTATAGAACTGGCTAATTTGGTAAAACCCACATTATTAAATTCTTCGGAAATATCAATTTTAGCACTACCTCCTGATTGTTTTATAAAATTGTTGATGATATTTTTCCCCAAAATACTTTTTATAGATACTTTTCTACCAGTCAATGGATTAGTTATTTTATTCCAATTAGACATATAATATATATAAATAAAAACTATTTATATTTATTGTAAATTTATATTTATATTTATTGTAAATTTATATTTATTGTAAAATTAATAAATATTATCAACTAAAACTCCGTTTTTAATCATATTTTCCACTTTACGGATACTTAATCCTACCTTAATTTTTCTTATAATTGATCCTCCTCCTTGTGTATCGACTTTAACCGCTTCATCTTCATCTTCTTGGATATTAATCAATTGTCTTTGAATATCTAATGATAATTGAGCACTATCACCATCTTCGTCCGGACACGAACCGCCCTCTACTCCATTAGTTCCATCATCGTATCGGCATTCATCACCATCTTCACTCCAACGAATATATCTAAGAAGTTGATCAAGAAGTATATCTTCACCAGTATTATCTGTTTTATTTGATCTTAAATGTCTAACAATATCTCCAATCCTTCCGTTAACTGATTCTAAATAACTATCATTCGAATGTCTTCGTTGTTTATCTTCTTCGAGCAACTCACTCCAATTATTTCCAGACATTATCCATTTATTATCACCACTTGTTCTATTTTTATAATTATCAATAAGGGTAGTCATATCTTCATGATTTCTTTTAATGTATATTTCAGTAAGAAGTTTTTCAAAGTAATCTAAACAGGAAGAAAAGGTTCTAACATCACCACTTACGCATTGATGATAAGGCATTCCTCTAGGAAAACCAAGAGCGGTCCTTAAATGGACTACATATGGATCATCGAATAATTCAGAAACTTGTGAACCATACCACTTAAGACATGTTTTTAAGAATATAACATAATTATATAATGTTGATAAAATCAATGAATAACTGGGATCTTTGGCGTATTCTATCCAATTAGAACAACTTCTTGCTCTAAAACTTTCACCAACTTTAGTTACTCGTCCCCCTTGAATTGTTACACTAGGGCATCTAACTCTAACAAGTTCTCTGGTAAATTCTTTGAGTTTTTGTCTTGAACAGACTCCGGAAATAATACCAATACTTCTCTCATTATAATAAGGGGCTAATATTTTACCTTCTTCCGTTTCGCGATAACCTGAATACCAGTCTTGTAATTTTTGCGAACCTTCACTTAGTCTTTTATCGAAATCAGACAATTCTATTGCGCAATCATTATCTTCTTGGGTCAATGAACGCCACCTTCCTAGATTTTTTTTACAGTCAATATATGCCAAATTATGTACACCTCTTTGCATTTCACCTAATTCATACATAAATATTCCTACAAATGGTTTACAGCATTCCAAAAAACTATTGCATCTCTGGGAAGTATCACTACTTGCTATTTTATTCCATGTTTGTAAAAATTCATTCCATCTTTTTCTTTCAGTTATTTCTACTTTGGCTCGATGGGCCATATCTAAAGCTCTTAATACACCTTCTTTTCCCATAGAAAATCCTTTTCTAGCCATAATCGTGCACAAATGAATACTATTGGCTAAAAATTTCTTAACTGCTGGAAGTCCTTCTGTAAAACCCTTTTTCATTAATTCGTAACTATGTTTAATGACTATTTCGGCAGTTTTTTTAGCTAATTCACCACCTTTAGATAATACTCTTCCACCGAAATTAAATATTCCTAAAGCTAATTGTTCACTATTTTTTTGATATGCTTCTTTTGTAATGGCAAGTGTATATTGCTCTTCAATATCCGGTTTTGATAAATATTTTTTTCCAGATGCGTTATACGTTTCATCACATTTTCTAAAGAAGTTTTTAAGTTTATTTTCCATGGGTTTAGTTCTTATTAAAGCTCCAGTATTCACATTTATAGAATATGTTACTTTTTTAGAGATATTAATGTTTTCTCCATTGATTTTAGGGTTATTATCAAATTCAATAGTTACTCTCCAATTATTTAGGCCAGGATTTTCTTGCCAAACAACTGTATCTATACTTGTATTCGTAATTTCATTACCATCATCATCCATAATAATTTGTTTACCTTCAGGGGAACATACCTTTCCTTTCCACCAACGCTGAACTTTACCATTATACATACTTTCGCAATCAAATTGAGCACTTTCATCATCTAATTCGTCATCAGTACATCCGTCTCCTGAATTAACGTTAGATATTAAGTTTCTATTTACCCATACTATATCTCCTTCTGATAATCTAGGTGCACCTGTTCTAACTAAACTATTTGATATTTGCTTACCTCCCCACAAAAAATTAAAACTTCTTGTCATAATTCCCATATATAGTGAATAATATCCAAATAAAATTCTTTCATGGGTAACTTCACCAATTTTTTTAGTTGGTCTACCCATATTTTCAAATGAATTGCGAATACTTTGTAATTTGTCATGTATTTTCTTAAGAGATTTATCACCAAACATTTCATCTATAGGTTCTGGATATTCACATAAACCTTTAATACCTATAATTTCAGTTGATTGTTGATTGTTCGTATTATTAACTACACCACTTGGACATTTATCAGGAGATGATCTCACACACTGACACGCACTAGAAAAATTTTCTGGATCTTTTTTTGGGTTTCTCCACTTTGAACAATGGGCTCCTGCTTCTACGCATCTTTCAAATTCACCGGGCACATTTTCTCCTGTAGTGTTTGACCAATAATTAGGGGATTGGCATGCTTTTTTCATTTTCATTAGACATGCTGGATCAGTTACACTTTGTCCTTTTGGAAGACAACTTGTTGTAAAAAAATCATCCCAATCTTGTTTATCAGTATTTATTTGTTTATCAATATTTCTTTGTTTAACCCTCTCTTTGACCTTTTCAATATCTGGGGAAGTTGGTGTTGAACCCATATCAGATGCTTTTTTACTTTTTGGGGGAGCGGGTTTACCTTTTGAAGGTGGTTTAGGTCTACCTTTTGAGGGTGGTTTAGGTCCACCTTTTGAAGGTGGTTTAGGTCTACCTTTTGAGGGTGGTTTAGGTTTACCCTTTGAGGGTGGTTTAGGTTTTAATTTTTTGTCTGGAGGAGTTAACTTATTTTTAGGAGGAGCCTGGTTTTTTGAAGGAGTTTTAGCAGCACCTCCTTTCATTACATCAACGTAATTTCTTAATATTTCCATACCTTTATTACTTCTAATAGTAACAGTTTTACCTGTTTCTGGATTGATAATTTTATCCCATAACATTTATATTATATATTCAGAAAAAAAATATAATAAAAATATGGGAATTAATTCTTTTATTAAAATATTTAAAAAATCATATACAATAAATGATAATTTATTTAAATATATGTCTTTAATAAATAATTATAAATTTTTTAATTGGGATAAATATGTGACAAAAGATAAGGAAAATTATTTTAGAAATACGGTTTTTAGAAATGAAAATTTTGAAATTTTAATAATAACTTGGCTTCCTGGACAAAAAACACCTATTCATTATCATCCTAAAAATGGATGTCTTATGAAAATATTAGAAGGTAAATTAAAGGAAACCGCATTTAAAAATAATGATATTTTTGAAACAATTTATAGAAAAAATGACACATCTTATATACACAATGATATAGGAAAATATATTATCTTAAACAATTCTGATAGTTTAGCAGTTTCTATACATATTTATTCACCTCCTAATTTTTATAAAAAAAATTAAATAATTAAATAATTAATTAAATATTTTATATAACTTATATTAATTATTTTAACTATTTAAAGAAATGCGTTTAAAAATAGATTATAAATGACAAGTGTTGAACAAGATATATCCAAAGAAGAAACTACTCAAGTAACTAGTGAATATTTATTTGAGTTAAAAACTGTTCAATCATCAGCTTTTAGGGTGTTAGTTGAAGCTTTAAAAGAAATTTTAACAGATGCTAATATAGAATTAGATGAAAATGGTCTAAAAGTTATGGCTATGGATCCGACACATACAGTTCTTGTGCATCTTAAATTAGATTCTAATAAATTTGAAAAATATTATTGTGCTAATAAATTAACTATAGGAGTTTCTATGTTATGTTTGTTTAAATTGATAAAAACTATGAATAATAATGATACCCTAAGTTTATATATTGAAAAAGATGATACTAATAGATTAGGTATAAGAATTGAAAATGGTGAAAAAAATTCCGTAACTAAGTATAAATTAAATTTAATGGATTTACCAGAAGAAAAAATAGATATTCCTCCAGCTAGTTTTGAATCAGTTTTAACAATGCCATCCAATGATTTTCAAAAATCATGCAGAGATATGGCACAGATAGCTGATAATATGGAAATTAAAAGTGTAGGAAATCAACTTATATTTAGTTGTAAGGGAGAATTTGCTACCCAAGATACTATTATTGGTGAAACTCACACAGGTATGTCATTTATTCAAAACAGTAATCCCGAAGAAGTTGTTCAAGGGGTATTTGCTCTTAAACATCTGGTTCTATTTACAAAATGCACTAACTTATGTCAACAAATTGAACTGTATCTTAAAAATGATTACCCTCTTATTATTAAATACCAAGTAGCTTCTCTTGGAAATGTTAAACTATGCTTAGCTCCAAAAGCTACAAATTTATAATTTATAATTAATATAAATATCTTATTTTAATTACAAATAAAAGGTAGAGTTCTTATATCGAAATTAGCAACTATAGAAAAAATCAAAAATTGTTTATTTAAATATTTACATTTTAATATATAATTTATGTAACTATCTATATTAGAAGATATGTAATTGACTAAATTAATAGTATAGGATATAGTTTCTTTTGAAATACCATATACGTTTCCATTGTCATTTATCCCTATTATATATATAGCCTTCCCATTTCCTTCTATTATCCTATATTTTAACTGAGTTGAATATTTTTCAAATTTAACCCTCGTAAATTTTTCTAAATTCCTTTTATATTCTATATTACCTTCCGAGGGCTCTTGGCAAAATAAAGTCATTAATAAATTCTTTATAATAAACTTTAAATAGATATAAAATTTTTAAAAAAAATTTGATTTGTGATCTTAAATTATTAATTAATTTATTAATTATTCAGTATCATGGCGACTATTAGACTTACAAAAGAATTGAAAGAGATGATTAATAATCCCCCAACTAATTGCTCAGCAGGATGTATTGATGATGATATTTTTCAATGGAGATCAACACTTATTGGTCCTGAAAATTCCCCATACGAGGGCGGATCTTTCCAAATGAAAATTCATTTTCCATCCAATTATCCATTTAAACCTCCTAAAATAAACTTTGAAACAAAAATTTACCATCCTAATATTAACGCAGCAGGATCAATTTGTATTGATATTCTAAGAGATAATTGGAGCCCAGCACTAACTGTTAGTAAAGTCCTATTATCTATTTGTTCTTTATTGGATGATCCTAATCCAGATGATCCATTAGAACCAACTATAGCTAACGAATATAAAGATAATTATGATAAATATGTCGAGACAGCTAAAAGTTGGACATATATTTACGCAACGGGTCTTAATCTTAATTAAAAAAAAATATAATTTGTTTTTTTTTAAATAAATATTATTAAATTTACCAAGCTTTTTTATTATAATTTGAACCTCTTTGATAACTATTATCATTCGAACCATAACCCCTTTTTCTCCCATAACTTCTTTTTCTCCCATTGCTATTATTTTGTTTAGCGTAATATTCTCGTCTTTTAATTTTCATTTGATCTTTTTCAATATTTTTCTTATGACTACTGAATATAACTTCATCCATATTAAGGAATTCTAATTTTTTTGATAATAACTCTTTATTATTATTCTCGGAATCTTTGTTCCATATTTTTACAATACAAAAGTTTTTTTTAGGGCTTATGGAAATACCATTTATATTTAATGATTCTATATTATTATCTGTTATACATTCTCCTAACATAAACATCATTAGTTCAAACCATACCATATCAGCACTATCCTTATTTACTTTGAATGACCAATATCCACCATCTGTATTATTAGGATCTTCCCATTGAGGATAAATACAAATATCTCCTATTTTTCTCATCAGAAAAAACATCCCCTCGGATACTTTAGGTAGACATTTCTCCCAACTATTTTTAAGTACCCAAAAGTCTTCAATAGAAGAAATTTCCAATACGTCTTTATAGGATGAAATACTCCAATTTTTATCCGATGGATTATGATACCAAACAATCCATTTATTATTTGTTGGGTGTTTGGTAGTTTTTTCTTCTTTATAGGATATTTTGTCTCCACAATTAGAATTCATTCCCTATTTTATGTTTATTGTTTGTATTCTTTAAATAATTTATTAATATCAAATTTCATTTAAATACATTAATAATTAATTATATCTCCTGTAGAATACATAATAGATATATTTACTGATTTTAGATAAAATAATTCACATACCGCATTATTTAAATATTTACTATTAAATTCATAAAAAGAGATGTCACTATAAAAATTACCCTTTGGTCCTGAAAATTTTTTTATTAATATTTCCAATTGTCTATATTGGGATTCATCATTACTATTATAATTAATTGTAAAATTAGAATCATTACTTGTTAATTCAATTAATATAATATCATCTGCTCCTTGGGTAAATTTATTAATATTTTTTATTAAAATATTGTTTTTGAATAAGTTTTTATTTAATTTATTTATTTTATCAAAAAACATAGTATACATTTTATCTTGATAATCGTAATCTATTTGATATATATTTTTGTCACAATATACTATATTATCTAAAAATTTGGTATATTTTTTAAATGTATTATTTTGTTTAGATGTAGTATTTTGTTCAGTAATAACTATATTTTTGATTTGTATTGTATCATTTTTAAGATATTTATCAGCTAAATTTTTTTTTAAGACAAAATAATAGCCAATTATTTTCATTAAAAACTTTAAAGAATATTTATATATAGTATCTTTATAATATATTCCAATACTAAGTCCTGAAAAAAAAAAACCTAATGTCCAGTAATTCATATCAATAATATATCTATAAAACTTTAAATAAATTTATTAACTATTATTATAATATAAATGGAACATTTTGAGATAGATTTAACACAATATTATTGTAATAAAATATTAAAATTACTTGAACAACTTAATTAAAAAAATTTGATATTTAAAGTTATATATTATATAAACATAATACTTATTTATATGGAAAACTCACAAATATCAGAACAGCTTCATTTTTTAAATATATCAGAAAATGATTTTAATGTTAATATGCGTAATCTAGCAAAAGATGAATCACTAAATGTTAAAGAATTACTGTATGAACATGAACAGAGCATTAAAACTAAAAAAAAAACTAAGAAAAAATTATCTAAATCTGAACAAATTATTCAAAAAAATAAACTTAAAAAAGATGATAATCTACGTAAAGAAGATATTAAAAAGTTTAAACATTATAGTGAAATAAAAGATATAACTCCCGATATTATATCTGATTTAAAATATTTTAAAACAGAATATGGTAAAAATAGAATGAAATATAAATTTTTAGAAATAGCATATAAAAACAAGGATAAAAGCACTTTGATAGAACTATATCTTCAACTAATCAATGTAGATACTATTGATAAACGTGAAGAAAAATATAGAAAAAAAGTTACAAAATACATGAAAGAGATAAATTATAAACAACTACAGTTTGAAGAATTATCAAATAGATTACCTCCCTTAGATTTCTATAATAATTACAAAATAGAATTAGAAGATTGGCAAATTAAGACTCTAAATCATATTAAACATGGAAAGAATGTTTTAGTGTGTGTTAAAACATCAATGGGTAAAACTTGGCTAGCTACTTATCCAGCACTAATAAATAAAAAAACTTTATTTATAGTTCCTACAAAACCCTTAGCTAAACAAGTTTGTGCCATTATAACAAAGTTTTTAGGTGATAAAGTTTCTATAGTTATTGAAGACTATGAACGAATAGTTAATAATTCTACAGTGTTAGTAGGAACTCCAAAAGAAATAGAAAATATTATTTATAAATTAGATTTTAAGTTTGAAGTAGTGGTTTGTGATGAAATTCATAATTTAAATTATTATGATGGTGACTCATATGAAAGATTAATTAAATTATATGCTCCTAAATGTCAATTAATAGCTCTTTCGGCAACTATTAAAAAGGCCAATGATTTAAAAATTTGGTTTGAAAATATTTCTAATAAACCATGTAATTTAATTGAACACTCTATCAGGTTTTTAAACTTACAGAGACACGTATGGAATAAAAATATTCTAGAAAAAATTCATCCTTTAGCTTGTTTAGATGTAGAAGATATAACTGAAGAATTTCTTAATAATAATTTACCATTAACACCTTTCGATAGTATTCAATTGTTTAAATCTCTTAAAAATAATTTACCAGATAAAATAGTAGATAAACTAGATATCAATAATGTTTTTCCCGAAAATAATAAAAGATTAACTTTAGAAGATAGTCGATATTATGAGAACCTATTAAAAAGATTTCTACTAGATCTAAAAAATAAACAACCTGATATTTTAACAAAAATATTACATAAATTTCATAAAAAAATTGAACCAATTCAGGAAAAAATAGATTTATATAAACTTTTTAAAAGTATTAAAAATAAAAAGTTAACACCATGTATTGTGTTTCAACTCACTAGTAATAATTGTAAAGAAATTTTTAAAAAAATTGTAAAATATTTAGAAAGGTTAGAAGTATTAAATTATCCATTCTATTATGATAATTTGGATTATACATATAATCAGTTTATGAATTTTACAAAGAAAAAAAATACTTTTTCCAAAAATATTAAATTTGGAAAAGATGTAATTGATCCTCAGCAAGAAAAGGAAAAAATGGAAAAAAGTTTCGAAGAAAAAGAGTTTGAATCATATATTAAAAATTTGATTATTAGAAAGGACAAGCAGACACGAATGATTGAAGATTCTCATAAAAATGATTCTATTTCTGAAAAGATTATGAAAATACAGATTATTAATTTACATAATGAATATGAAGAATATCTCAATAAAACCTCATTTATATATGTAGATAAATTCAAAAAACATCCAGACTTTTGTTTTAATACCTTGGCACCAATGAGTGAAGATCAAATAAGAGAAATTAGAATAGATTTATGTCATAAATTAGGTGTCAAAGTAGATTATAATAATGATTTTATACAGGGTCTAAAAAGAGGAATAGGAATTTATGCAGAAGATTTACCCGACGTGTATAATCAAACTGTTCAAACATTAGCTCAAGATAAGGAATTAGGATTTGTTATTTCCGATAAAACACTGGCTTTAGGTATTAATATGCCCTTTAGGACAACAACTATTTTAGGTTATAAGGATCACACAGAGTTTGATATAAACGATTATCAACAAATGATAGGTAGATCAGGAAGAAGAGGGAAAGATAGTGAAGGACATTTAGTCTATGCTAACGTTGATTGGAAAATATTAATGAAAGGTGCATTAGGAGATATAGTTGGCAAACAACGAATTTTATATAATTATAAAATTTTAAACCAATTGTCTAATAATTTTTCCATCAACATGATCAATAACACCTTTAAAAATTACGTAAATAAAAATATAGATTTTAAAGATAACAAAATTACAGACAAATTCGCTGTTAAAAAATGCGATAATCAGATTATATGGCATTTAAGATATTTCAATGATAGAGTATATTTTTGGATTAATCAACAGAAGTATATGAATATTTATTTCAATAAATCTACTATTAAAATAGATGATTTAGCTTGTCTACTTTCATATATTCTTAAAATATTTTACGAAGAAGATTTTAATTCTATTACAAATATAACTAAAAATACAGATTTTCAATTAATAGAAGAGCATCAAAAAATTATTAAATCATTTAAATTCAATAAAATAACTGATTCTACTTTAACTAATAAATTTATTGCTGTTTCAAGAATTATTATGTGTATCCATAATCAATTAATTGAAGATAAAATTGATAATAGGTATATTTCTAAAAATCTAGTATTAGTTTTACAAAAGACATTTGATGATTTAATTAAACTTATCAATAATTATTATAGTTTTAATTCAAATTAGCGTAGTTTATATCAAAAACATTTAATTTTTTTTTTCTTAATGGTATTTGTGTAATATTAAGTATATCGTTATATAATGGTTTATTTACCGCCTGAGTTATAATTAAGTTATCGAATAATTCTGAATGAAATCCTCTGATTTTTTGAAAATTGCTAATATAAAATATATTATTTTTATTTAAATCAATATTATTATTTCTTATAAAACACCCTCTTTTTTTATATTTATTATTTAAAATTTTATAATTTGTATCACTTATGTATACCAATGTTTTTCCAATTATACTATCTAATAAATTTGTTAATTTATTAATTTTAGATAATTTATTTTTATTAATTATTAATTTATCAAAATAATAACATTCATTTAATTTAATTTTAAGATTACAATATGGACATGATGCACTATTGTTATTATATAATTTAAATATACATTTAATATGAAATGTGTGTTGACAACAGGGAGTTATTAATAAAGGTTTAGATAATTGTTCATAACATATTGGGCAATTGGAATTACAACTATCTAATTCAGAACGTAATTCTTGTATTCTTTGACTATTATATTTTTTTTTCTCAAGAATACTAATTAGACTATCTAAGGTATAATAAATTTTATAACTATTTGTTATTATATAATCATCATATTCTATTTTTTTTAATGAAATTTTACTGTAATTTTTAATATATTTCGCAAAATTAGGTAGATAACATTTTAATTTGATTAAATTATATTTTGGAATATTCGCATATCTTAACAATAAGGTGTTGGAACATTTAACAATTATTCCACTATAATTAATATCAAAGCGTTCTGAATATAATTTTTTGAATATGTTGTAAACATATCCATTATGATTAAAGCCATTATATCTTTTCCAATTGATTAATTTAGATGATATAAGCTCTTGATAATTTTCATTATTAACTTCAATATCGCAATTAATATTATATACAATATTATTTAAAAATATTAGATTTTCAGGTTTAGAAGTTAAAAACCATATAAATAAACTATTCAATTCCGAGCAATTTTTAATGTTTAATGAATCTGCACTATCAAAAATTATTCTACTAAATACTAAATTATTATTATTTATATTAATAAAATTAGCAAATTTATTATAAGCCGTATCGATAATTAATATTATATCACATTTATTATCTTGTAGCAAAATTGGTATCTTAGTTAAACCATCGTTATTTTGAAAAGATTTATAATTCAAATTAGTATATGTTTTAATGTAAAATTCCCATTGATAAAGTAAAATTTTACTAGTCACAATTAAATTTGTATTTATAAATACCGATTTATTATGAAATATATGTAGAAATTGTCCTAAAGATTTTTTTGGAATACTATATTCTGGTAATTTTGGTTGAGATATAATTCTCTCTAAAATACAAAAAGACTTTCCTGATCCTGATTTGTTACATAATATACCTATTTTAGTTTTGTAGTATTTTGAATCATAATAAAATTTTCCCCCATTCTCCATAAAATTCATTCTTTTAATATTTTTAAGCTGATAAGATAATAATTTTATATTTTGTAGATGCTGTGTTCTAATTTCTTCGTCGTCATTTGATATAGTACCCTTTCTTAAAATATTATGAGTATTAACATCGAAATAAAAATTTTTTAAAAATTTTTTATTAGATAATTTATACATGATATAATTTTAAATATTCTCTTTAAATAATTTGTCAATATATAATATAAAATGAATCAACAATATATTATTATTGCTTTAGTGTCAATTCTGGTATTATTTTGTATATATAAATTAGCAACAATGAAATTAGCTATTCAACTTAAAGATAGGGATTCTGGTATAGAATTTGTAGGAGGTAAAAGAGGTAGTATAGGTATAGAGTATTTTAACTTGAATCCAGCTCCTTTGAATTATAGAATAAGCACAGGAAGTAATCAATTATTGAAAAACTGTCTTTCAAATTTACCATTAGGTAAAAAAAATAATTTCATTATTCAAGGTAATCAAGTTCCTATTCATCCTAATAAATCTGAATTAAAATCCGATGGTCCTAGTGTAGATGGAACAAGTAAAACACCTAATAATATGTTTATGTTTGCGTATAATCAATGTAATCCGAAATGTTGCCCATCAACATATTCATGTGATGGGGGTTGTATATGTACTACCAAAGATCAAAGTAAATTTTTATCATCAAGGGGGTCTAATAATAATGGCGAAAGTGAATATTAAATGACTTATTTCATTTTTAATAATTCAATTAAATGACTATTATCTTTTATTGTTTTTAAATTAAGTATTTTTTTAGTTAATTTAGATGATTTTTTTATTTCTTCATTTATTGATAGTTCACTTATTTCAAATTCATTTCTATCATTGCGCATATACCATTTATTATTATCAATAGATATATAAATATTTTTTTTAAGTATCAAACCATATAAATATTTATTTGGAATTATATCTAGGTCTTTGATATAATCGGATAAATTAATATAATAGGTGACATATGAATAGTCGGAGCCCTCATCTTCAGTATCAACTGTTTTATCAGGTTTTAAATCATTAATAGGTAGTTTATCAGATTTAGTTTCATTAGTTTCCTTATAGTTATACCAATTAACATAATTGTAAATAAAATATCCCAAGCTTATAATTGAACTAGTAATAATTACTTTGTTTTTAAACATTATTTAAAATAAAAATATTAATTTCATTTTAAATACTTATAATTTATATATATAACATTTGTAAATTAATATTTTGACTAGAATTTTTTTCCAATAATTTATTGACTAATTTATCAGTAATAGTGATTGGAAAAGAACATTCAGGTATGTGATATTTAATTAGATCTTTCTTTTCCTTTTTAGAGATAGGTTTTCTTTTCTTTTCTCTTTCAACTTTAGTTGCTACAAGTTCAACTAAATTTTCCACATAATCTCTTATGAAATCTTCGTTTTCACCTCCTTTTATAGTCGGACAATCGTTGGAAGAGTGTCTATCTTTACAGAAATAACACGAGTCTTCACCAGATTCATCTTTATTCTTCTTTTCTTTTTTCTTCTTTTTCTTCTCATCCTTTTTCTCTTTTACTTTTCCCTTTTTAGATATATCTAATGATATTTTTTTATCATTCTTTTTCTCTGCCGCTTTTACTTCTTTTAATTTTTCTTTTGAATTATTATCACTAATATTATTTAATTGTTCAAGTTTTTCATCTTTTTGTTCATACATATTTTCAAATAATTCATTATTTTGATTAAGTATTTTTAAATCATTTTCTCTATCTATATCTGTATTAAAATTAGAATAACCATTTAATAATTTAATTACATTTAATTTAGATATGATTGTTTCAAAACATCTTTTTAGATTTCTGACACCTTTTTCGTCAAGAGTTTTATTAGTTATAATAGATTTAATAATTTCATCTGGGAATATAACATCTTTTTCATTAAATCCAACATCTTTACACATTCTAGGTATTAAGTAATTTTTTGAAATTTGTAATTTCTCATTTGTTCCAAACCCTTTAGTATGTATTTTAGTCATTCTATCTAGTAAGATTTTATTAACTTTACTTTCGTCATTATATGAAAATATGAATATTGCTTTAGATATATCAAAATCTATTCCTGAAAAATATTTATCATGAAATTCACTGTTTTGGGATGGGTCAGTTAGGTGGCATAGAACTCCCGCTATTTCTTCTCCCTTCGGAGTATCACTAATTTTATCAAGTTCATCAAAATATATTACTGGATTCATACACTGTGTTTCTTGTAAAATTTCTACAATTCTTCCCGGTTTACCTCCCTCATATGTATAATCATGACCAACCATAAAATCACTATTTTGCATTCCACCTAGTGGAACAAATCCAAATGGTCTACCTAAAGCTTTACAAATACCGTCTTTAACTAAAGTAGTTTTACCATTTCCTGGAGGACCTTGTATAGCAATACAATTACCAAGACATTGCGGATTTGTAATATTTTGTGCTAATATTTGTATAATTTTACTTTTAGCTATTTCATGTCCGAATACAGATTTATCTAAGATATTTTTAACATTATTAAAATATCCAACAATTTCATTTGTATGATTATCTAAATTTACATTCATTTCGTAATTTTGACCTAAGGGAATTTTTTCAAGTCCTTCTACCCATTGAGTTAATTTACTATATTCATTTTCTGTCTCTTCCAGACTGTAATAATGATCTAATTTTTTAAGAATTATATTTTTAGATGAAATATTTAAACTGGATTGTAAAATTTTAAATCTTGTTGGGATTGTATTACTATTAAATTCTAAAATTTGTCTTTCAGTATCGAAAATTTTAGATCGCTCAGTTTTATTTAAATTTTTTAAATATTTAGTTTCTTCTTCCATATAATCTATATTTTCAGGAAGCCCATCTATTGGTTCATAATCTGAATCTGAATCCGAATCATATTCTGGGTCCATTATATTTTTATTTTTAAAAGCTCCAAAAGCTTTTTCCAATATCATGTTTGTTAATAATTTAGTAGCATCTGGGTTAATATTTATTTTAACAGTTTCTCTTTTCTTTTTTATAATAGGTGTGTCAGTATTTAATTCAACAACTTTTAAAGGTGGAGTTAAAGTTTTTTTTTCTCGCGTTTTACGTTTCCTTTTTACACTGGTACTTTTAAATTTATTTTTCCCACCCGCATATCCATATGCTTTTTTAATTTTTTTTTCTCGTATATTTTTAGTTTTTACTCGTATATTTTTGATATTTTCTCGTATATTTTTAGTTTTTTTACTTTTTTTTACTTTTTTTTCAACTTTTTTAGAAGCTTTTTTATTATATAAATTTTCAATATTTAAATTATCTTCATCATGATGGTCGATAATTTTAACCTTGAATTTTTTAATTGGTAATGACTGTTGTGTTTTTGTTCTAACACTTTTAGATCGTGTAGAATATTGGTGAGTTGTAATTTCTTGATCCATTTATAAATTAATATATAATAATTTAATATTTAAAATATCAAATTTTTTATACACAAAAATTTCTTATATAATAGAATTATTTAAAGAATTATAATTTAATATAAATTTGATTAAAGAAGTATTTATTTAAAAAAAAAAAATATTATAATATAAAGCAGATGTCAATTTTTCAAGAATTAGACTATAACCCCAATATTGATAATGTTGTTGGGGTTCAATTTTCAGTATTATCACCAGATGAAATAAGACGAAGATCTGTAGCAGAAATATATACACAAGAGACATATGATGGTGATAATCCAAAAATAGGAGGTCTATTTGATCCAAGAATGGGTGTATTAGATCATGGTAAATTCTGCCCTACTGATAATTTAGATAATCGAAATTGTCCAGGATATTTTGGTCATATAGAATTAGCCAAACCGGTATTTCATATACATTTTCTTAAATATATTATAGATAGTTTAAAATGTGTTTGTTGGAAATGTTCTAAATTACTCATTGATCCAAATTCACCAGAAGTTAGAAAAATTATTAATAAAAAAAGGGGAGCTAAATTATTTAAAAGCATAGTAACTTTATGTAGCAAAGTTAAAAGATGTGGTGAAAAAAATGAAGATGGATGTGGGGCACCTAAACCTAATTCCATAAGAAAAGATAATAATGGTATTGGTAAACTTATAATTGAATGGAAAATTAAAGACCAGGAAAAAACTAGAATTATGTGGGATGCGTCAGATGTTCATAAAATACTAAGAAGAATTTCTGATTCTGATATACAAATAATGGGTTTTAATAAATATTTTTGTAAACCCGAATGGCTTATATGTTCAGTATTCGGAGTATGTCCACCCAGTGTAAGACCATCCGTTCGTTCTGATAATAATACCAGAATGGAAGATGATTTAACTCATAAATTATGTGATATTATTAAAACAAATAGAACTTTAAAAAGTAAACTACAACAAAAATCACCAAAAAAGGTTATCGATGAATGGTATCAATTATTACAATATCATATAGCCACTCTTGTAGATAATACTTTGCCAGGTATTCCTCCAGCTCAACAACGATCGGGTAGAGCTCTTAAATCTATTAAGGAAAGACTTAAATCAAAAGAAGGTAGAGTAAGAGGAAATTTAATGGGTAAACGGGTAGATTATTCAGCCAGAAGTGTAATTACCCCAGACCCAAATATAAGTATTAATGAATTAGGTGTTCCGTTTGAAATTGCCAAAAACCTAACTTATCCAGAAATTGTAACAAAATATAATTTAAAAAAAATAACTGAAATTGTAAAAAATGGTTATGATAAATATCCTGGGGCTAAATCTATTAAAAGAAAAAGTGATAAAAGAGTAATTTCTCTAAAAGTTATAGATACAAGTAATTATGAATTAAATATTGGTGATATTGTAAATAGGCATTTAAAAGATGGTGATTTAGTTCTTTTTAACAGACAACCATCTCTTCATAGAATGAGTATGATGTGTCATAAAATAAAAGTTCTACCCTATAAAACATTTAGATTAAATGTTAGTGTTACTACTCCATATAATGCCGATTTTGATGGTGATGAAATGAATATGCATGTTCCACAATCTATACAAACTTCTGTAGAACTAAAACAATTAGCATCTGTAGAAACACAAATTATATCACCTTCACAACATGCTCCAATTATAGCTTTAGTTCAAGATAGTATTATAGGTTCATATTTATTAACCAGATATGATAACTATTTAACAAGAGACGAAGTATTTGATTTACTATATTGGATTCCTGATTTTGAAGGAAAAATACCAAAACCGGATATTAAAGCAAATACTCCCGCCCACGAGTTACCTGATTGGTTTCCCAAATATAAATACAATACAAAACAAGATTTGTGGTCAGGAAGAACGATATTTTCATTAATAATTCCTAAAATAAATATGGAAAAAAATAATAATTCATACGGGTTTCAAAGTAATTTTATGAATAGAGTAGTAATTAAGGATGGAGAATTAATAGATGGGGTATTAGATAAGCAAATATTGGGTACCAAGGAACAGGGCATAGTTCATATTGTATTTAATGAATATGGTCCTGAAAGAACTAAAAAATTTTTAGATGATGCCCAAAATTTGGTTACAAATTGGATGTTAATGTCAAGTTTTAGTATTGGTTTAGGTGATTTAATGGCTGATGAAGAATCTACTATAAAGATGGAACAGACGATTAATGAGAAAAAACAAGCGGTTATTGAAGTTATAGAGCATGTTCATAAAGGTATCCTTAAAAATGATACAGGAAATCCAAATTCTAATGAATTCGAAATTCAAGTTATGCAAAATCTAAATCAAGCTACTGGATCTAGTGGTAAAATTGGTGCCCAATTCTTGGATTCTGATAATCGTATGAAAAATATTGTTAATTCTGGATCAAAAGGTTCTGAACTTAATATTGGACAAATGATTGCTTGTGTTGGACAACAATCAGTAGATGGTAAAAGAATCCCTTACGGTTTTACTGATAGAACTCTTCCTCATTTTCATAAATTCGATGACGGAGCGGCTGCCAGGGGGTTTGTATCTAATAGTTTTGTAAAAGGTTTAACTCCAACTGAGTTTTTCTTCCACGCGATGGGAGGTAGAGAAGGACTTATTGATACAGCGGTTAAGACATCCGAAACAGGATATATCCAAAGAAAATTAGTTAAAGGAATGGAAGATGTGAGAATTGAATCAGATTATTCTGTTAGAGATTCCAATAAAAATATTATACAATTCCTATATGGAGAAGATGGTATGGATCCAACAAAAATAGAAAGACAATTTATAAATACTCTTACCATGTCCAAAAATAAAATTGATGAAATGTATAAGATAAAAACAAGCGGTTGGGAAAAACATCTTGATAAAGATTCATTAAAAATATTAAAAAATAAAGAAAATAAAAAGTATATTAAAGGATTATTTGAAGATTATTATCAACAAATTTTAATTGATAAAAAATATTATATAGAAAAAATTAATGGAGGCAATCTTATTAATGGGGGAGAAGTTCATTACCCAATCAATATACAAAGACTAATTCAAAATTCTCTAAATCTAATTGTGGGTAGTAAATCAGATTTAAATCCTATTTATATTCTTGAAAAAATTAAAGAATTGGAACAAAAATTAGTAATAACAGAAACTTTGGCGGATAACAAATTGTTAATAATATTGTTAAGATGTTATTTTAGTCCAAACGTATTAATCAAGAAATATAAATTAAACACTATAGCTTTTGATTATATTTTAGGAAATATTATGCAACAATTTATTTCAGCATTGGCACAACCGGGTGATTTAGTAGGAGTAATCTCTGCTCAATCTATAGGTGAACCATCTACTCAAATGACTTTGAATACTTTTCACTTTGCTGGAGTTTCTTCCAAATCCCAAGTTACTAGAGGTTTATCGCGCTTTAAAGAGCTTCTTAGTGCTACCAAAAATATGAAAAGTCCATATTTAAATATATATCTTAAAGATGATTATGCTAATAGTAAAGAAAAGGCTTCAAAAATTATTAATGAAATTACTATTACACACATTAATCAACTTATCAAATCATCAGAAATTTATTATGAATCTAAAGAAAACAATATTTATGATTTAGATAATGACTTATTACAAATATATGGTAAGTTTTCGGAATTTGATATTCAAGAAGATGATGATATTCAAAATCCTTGGATATTAAGGTTAGAAATGGATAAAAGAAAATTAATGGAAAAAAATATTAAAATGCTGGACATATACTTTGCCATTATGACAAAATTTTCAAATGTAGATAATAGTTCTGAAGATATTAGTTGTGTATTTTCGGATGATAACGCTTCTTCATTGATTTTTAGAATAAGATGTATCAACAAATTTAGTGATGAAAATGATAATTGTCCTGAAGAAGATACTATATGTATATTACGAACACTAGAAAAAACTATTTTGAATGACATAACTTTGTCTGGTATAAATGGAATCAAAAATGCATCAATGTCTAAATATGAAACATTATATAAATTTAATATAGATACCAATGAATTTGAAAAAAATCCCGAATGGGTTATAGATACTACCGGAAGTAATTTAATTGAAATATTTAACCATCCTTCTATAGAACCAAGTAAAACTGTGTCTAATGATATTCATGAAATATATAATGTTTTAGGAATTGAGGCAGCAAGACAAGTATTAATTGACGAAATATCCCAAATATTTAATGATAGCGGGGGATATGTAAATTCGAGACATATTACACTTTTAGCAGATGTAATGACTAATAAGGGTGGATTTATGTCAATAGATAGACATGGTATTAATAAAAGTGACAGAGGACCTCTCGCTAAATGTTCTTTTGAAGAAACACCTGATATTATAGCAAAAGCCGCTATTTTTGGAGAAATAGATAAAGTTACAGGCGTGTCTTCTAATATTATGCTTGGTCAAGAAGTTCCAATAGGAACAGGATCAGTAGAGATGATATTTGATGAAGATAAATTTTTAGATCTATTAGGAAATTTAAGAGCCGAAGAGGAAAAAACAGAAGAAGTCGATAATACTGAAAAAGAAAAGTTTATGAATGAATTTTGTGTAAATAATGCCTTTACTGACGACATTTTTGATAAAATCTAATAATAATAAATGAAATTAAATTATTATAATTAGATATCTAATATATCAGATACTATATATTTTATTTTATCATTGCTATTTTTGAAAGATAAATTTACATTGATTTGTGAATTCTTATTTATTATATAATTGATTTGTGTAGAACATAAATTTATTAAACTACTACTATTTATTTTAGAAATATATGAATTATTAAAATCATTATCAATCACCGTTTCATTAATTAATATAAATAATTCAGAATATCTCTCAATATATTTAGATGTATTAAATATTTTAAATACGAATGATTTGATAAATGATTGTATAATTTTACCATTAAATAATATATCTAATTTATTTTTAAAAGAATTGATATTTTGAAAAGGGATGTTTGGAATTAAATAAATACCACTATTGTTCATAAATAAAATAATTTTATTAGGAAAAAACTTAAATACAGATTTTATTATTAATATTTTAAAAATTATATCATATTCCATATTGAAATTTTTTCCTAATTGGGTAATTATATTAATTTCGTCTTTATCAAATGTATACATTAATTGTTTTTTTATGGATTTATCTTCTTCCAATGGTAAACTACTTTGAAATATAATAGAACTCATTTTAAGTAGTATACTAATCATAAAATATAGAGATTTTAATTCAGATATTATATGTATTTTATTTTCTAAATATCTATAGTTATTTGTAGTGACAGTATGTTTAATTTTTACATTTTCTAAAAATACTATATTTTTAATAATATTATCTAATTCACTTATAATATATTTTTCTAAATTATATAAACTATATGATAAATCTATTACAATTGTAGAATTAGTATTATTATTCATTAGTATAAATACAAATAGAGCATTATCTATTGTTTGGTAATGATTATATAAATACTTATTTTGACATTTAATATTATAATATTTTGAATTCAATTCTGGGAATTTTGTAATTAATATATTATAAAGTTTATATCCTTGAATTTTACTCAATGTATATCTACTATTCAAAAAAATCCTTTTTATAAAACTATTTTTAAATAAAAATTTATTAATATTTGAAAATTTTAAATTTTCTGGATAAACTAAACTTTTGCTTTTTTTTATTTTTGAAGTTTTTTTACTAATAAGAATTATATTATTTTCTAAAATTTGATAACTATTTGGTAATTTAACCATTGATCCATTAAATACTAGTATGTTACTATTATCAATTCTATGTATATTAAATATTGAAAATAATTTACCAGTTATTTTAGAGGAATTAATTACTACATTATATAGTAAAAATTGTCTAATATTGTAACTATAAAATATTATATTTTTATAATTGCTTGGATATTTCAATGTATATTTATGGCTTATAAATAATGAATTATTAGAATTTATATCATCTGATATATTTACATTGATTATATCATTTTCAAAAAAAAGTTTATATTTATTTAAAAAAACATATCCTAAAAAATAATTAAAATATATTTTGTTTAAATCTTGTAAGTGTATTTCATTAGTTGTTAAACAAATTTTTAATTTTAATCTACTCATACTTGTAAATTGTTTTATTTTTATCCAATCTAAAATAAACAATGTATTATTATTTTCATAATATATTTTTCCAAAATAGGTTTTTATATTAAAATGCTCATATATTTTTTTATCTAATATTTTTTTACAATCTTCATTAGTTACTCTCCAATTATAAGAAATTTTTTTTGTAACCCCTATATAAATTTCTATTTCTAAATAACATGTTAGTAATATAAATAAAACCTTATAATAATTAAATACACTAAAAGATATATGAATTTTATTTATTTTTCTATCAATTAAATATTTATACAGTAAGCATAAATCTCTATAAAGCTTATTATTTGGAATATTGTGTATTAGATGACCATTAATATCTTGTAAAATATTTTTTAATATTAATTTTTGTAGTTTCATACTATTAAATATAACGAAATTTCTTTTAAATAATAAACTTATATTATATATATTTATATGGATACTAATAAAATAGATTCTATTAATATAGAACAACTGTTAAATAGATGCGAAACAGGGGATTTAATACTTTATTCCTCTAATTCATGGATATCTTATTTTATTGAATATTTTACAGGAAGTCAATTTAGTCATATTTCTATGATTATTAAGGATCCTAAATATATTGATCCTAGCCTAAAAGGACTTTATATTATCGAATCTGGATATGAACCTAAACCAGATCCTGAAAATAATAAAATTAAATATGGTGTTCAACTAACACCTATAAGTGAAGTAATAGATCAATATAAAGATGGGAAAATGGGAAATTTATATTATCGTAAATTAAATTGTTTGAGATCCAATAATTTTAATCAAAAAATAAAAGAAATTCATAAAAGTGTTCACGACAAACCATATGATCTTAATATATTGGATTGGTTAAAGGCTGATTTAAAGTTTAAAATAGGTAATGAAAGAAAAACTAATGAATTTTGGTGTTCGGCACTAATAGGTTATATATATCATCAATTAGGATTTTTAAATACAGATATTAAATGGACTATAATAACACCAAAAGAATTTAGTTACAATGAAGATCCAGATGATTTAAAATTTGAAAATTGTATATTGTTAAGAGAAAAATTAATAAGTTTTTGTGTATAAAATTCAATAATATTCTATTTTAATAATTTAATATATTAGTAATGAAAGAATTTATTAAAAATATATTATCATTTGATAAACCAGGTATATATGGAAAAGAAGAGTGTCTATTTGTAAATGCTAACTTTGTATTAGTTAAAGACCACAAAATGATAGATGATAATGAACAAAATCTACATTTAACTGCTTGGTGTAGAAATATTAATGTTAAATCATTAAAAGATCTTAATTCAAATTATATAATTCATTTAAAAGAAATTAAATCAAAGGTGATAGATATTATAAAAACCAGATATAGTGGTTTTAATAATTTAGATATATTTATACACTATCCTCCTCAATTTTGGCAATTACATATTCATTTTAGGAATAAAAGTTTAGCTAAAACATCTCCAAAAAATGAAATTTTTTATTTAAAAGATGTAATAAAACAGCTTGAAAATACTAATTTTAAATGTTTTTTATAAAAATTTGCTCGTTATACTATCTATTTTTTCTATTCTTCGTTGATGTCTTCCTCCCTCGAACTCTGTATTTAAAAATTTATCTACAATTAATAATTTATTATCTCCATGGATATCACTCCCCAATGATATTATATTGGCATTATTATGTTGTCTAGATAATTCAGCAGACCTTATATCATGACATAGTGCGCATCGAATACCTTTAAAACGATTAGCAGCTATGGACATACCTATACCACTTTTACATATAATTATTCCAAATGAGTTAGGTTTTTCTAAAACTCTTAAAGCAACTGCTTGTGCTACTCCCGGATAATCAATTGATTTTGTAGTATATACTCCAATATCTTCACATTTCATACTTGGATATTTCTCAATTAAAAAAAATTTAATAGTATTTTTTAACTCGTATCCACCGTGATCTGAACCTAT